>Ga0209796_10000080_pt1 | contig 132167 bp, 112 predicted proteins | sample AgamicOrSfrz_FD_187167 | JGI IMG/M metagenome (GOLD analysis project Ga0209796, IMG submission 187167) | Agave microbial communities from Guanajuato, Mexico - Or.Sf.rz (SPAdes) (version 2) | ecosystem: Host-associated > Plants > Phyllosphere > Phylloplane/Leaf | place: Guanajuato, Mexico...
GACTTCTGCACGGCCTGTGGCGAAGTGGGCGCCTGCGGCTGAGTGAGCCGATTGACGCCTGGAGAGCGCGTGGAGAGAGGTTGGCTGCGGCACGGCATCGCTAACGATGCGCGCCGCACGCGCAACCGTTTTTTTCGAGCAACTGAACGGGACCGTAGAATAGCCGGACTTTTCGCGACGAGAACCTCATGCCGGATATTTCGCCTGACGTCCCCAAGCCCGCCAACGACGATTCCAAAATGTTCGACCTCGCGCCCGTCTCGCTATGGGTCGAAGACTTCAGCGGCGTGCGCGATCTGTTCGACACATGGCGCGCCGAAGGCGTGACCGACCTGCGCGCGTGTTTCGCCGAAGCGCCAGAACGGGTCGCCGAATGCGCGCGTAGCATTCGCGTCGTCAAGGTCAACCAGAAGACGCTCACGCAATTCGAGGCTGCGGACTTCGACGCGCTCAACGACAACCTTGCAGCTGTGTTCCGTGACGACATGCTGAAGACTCATCTCGAGGAACTCTGCCAGTTGTGGGCCGGGCAGTTGCACTTTACGAGCCAGACCGTCAACTACACGCTTGCGGGGCGGCGACTCGACGTGCTGCTCAAAGGCTCGGTGCTGCCCGGGCACGAAGAAAGCTGGGACCGTGTTCTCGTTTCCGTGGAAGACATCACCGAACTGGAAGGCGCAAGACACCGCGTGACGCTCGCGGAGGAATACGCGCGCGGCCTCTTCGAACACTCTCCGGTATCGCTATGGGTGGAAGATTTCAGCGCCGTCAAGCAATTGCTCGATCAGGCCCGCGCGGCGGGCATCAGCGATTTTCGCGTGTTTACCGATGTCCACCCGGAGTTCGTCGAACGCTGCATGCAGGAGATTCATGTGCTCGACGTGAACCAGCACACGCTCGAGATGTTTGCCGCGCCCGATAAAAAGACACTGCGCGCCCGCCTCGCCGACGTGTTCCGCGACGACATGCGGCCGCATTTTCGCGAGCAGTTGCTGGATCTATGGGAAGACAAACTGTTCCAGCAGCGCGAGGTGCTCAACTATTCGCTCGACGGCAACGAGGTGCACGTGCACATGCAGTTTTCAGTGCTACCGGGACATGAAAAGGACTGGGATCTGGTGCTTGTCGCGCTGACCGATATCACCGCGCGCAAGAAGGCAGAGGCGTACCTGGAGTTTCTGGGCAAGCATGATGTGCTCACGAAACTGCGCAACCGCTCGTTCTATGTCGACGAACTGAACCGGCTCGAACGCAAAGGACCGTGGCCCGTGACGATCATCATGGCCGACCTGAATGGCCTGAAACGCGTGAACGATCAGCTTGGCCATGCTGCCGGCGACGCATTGCTGCGCCGCGCCGGTGAGGTGCTCGCCAAGGCGATGGAGCCGCCGTTTCAGGCCGCGCGCATTGGCGGCGACGAATTCGCAATTCTGATGCCGGACACCGACGAGCGCGGTGGCGCGGCGATGGTGGAAGCGATCTGCAAGCTGGTGGAAATGAACAATCAGTTCTATCCGGGCTCGCCGCTCAGTTTTTCGATGGGTGCGGCGACCTGTCAGCGCGGCGACCGCCTCGAAGCGGGCGTACAGCGCGCCGACCTGCTGATGTACGAGCAGAAGCGCTCGCACTACGCCAATCAGCTCGACGCACAGGCGAGCGGTGCTCAATGAACCGCTGTGACGCTGGCCGCGTGCGCCTCGGCCTTTGCTACACCGCCGTCACATAGCGGGCGACCGGCTTGACGATACGCGGCGGCGGCGAGTCGTAGATGGCGCGCATGCGTTTGACCTCGTCCACGGGGCTCAGGCCGAACAGACGCTTGAATTCGCGGCTAAACTGCGACGCGCTTTCGTAGCCCACGCGCGCGGCGGCTGCGCCCGCGTTCAGACCGTCCTGCACCATCAGCAAACGCGCGTGATGCAAACGCGTGGTCTTCACGTATTGCATCGGCGAAGTCGCCGTCACGGCCTTGAATTGCGCGTGAAAAACGGCGAGGCTCATGCCGGCTTCCGAGGCGAGCGTATCGACATCGAGCTGGCCGTGATAGTCCGCATGAATCCGGCGCAGTGCTTTGGCAATGCGCCCAAAGTGATTCTGATGCATGAGCGCTGCGCGAATCGCATCGCCCTGCTCGCCGGTCAGCACCCGATAACAGATTTCGCGCACGATGCCGGGCGCGAGAATGCGCGCGTCGACCGGCGACATCAATGCATCGAGCAAGCGTTGCACCGCGCTGCTCAAGGCGGGATCGAGCGGCGTGGAATAAATGCCGAGCGGTTCGTTGTGGGCGGCGCCCTGCGTTTCGTTGAGCGCCATCAGCAACTCCGCGACGACGGCCAGATCGACCCGAATGGAGATGCCAAGAAACGGCTCGTCGATGCTCGCCTCGGTCTCGCATTCGAACGGCAACGGCACGGACAGCACCAGATACTGCTGCGCGTCGTACTGAAAAACCTGGTCGCCGAGATAACCCCGCTTGCGCCCCTGACACACGATCACGATGCTCGGCTCGTACATGACCGGCATGCGCGGCATCGGACTGTTCGCGCGCATCAGATTGACGCCGTCGAGGCTCGAGCGGGTCATGCCCGGCCTTGGCGCAAGCACGTCGAATACTTCGATCAGGCGCTGCTGTCCGGCATGGGTCGCGGGAATTTCTGTAGACGACGGTGACGGTTTGGACGGTAACGGCGACAAGACGATATAGTGACGGCAAGAGAATAATGCCTGAAATTTAGCATCAAACAGGCTGCTGCGCTCCATCCGCGGAGTTTTAGGCAAACCTTCAAGATATTCAGGTATTCACTGCCCCACTGCGGGCTTTTAACATGGGAACCCTGCCTGCATGACCTGTCCCGCACCTCGCGGCACGGGGTCGGCAGCTCACATTCGATGAGTTCGCTGTCGCGGCCCGCGTCGCGATTTTGCGTTGTTGCCCCGCGCCGCGAGCTAGCTTCGAATGGCAAACAACCGCAAGGTTCGCCGCATCGGCGGCGCACGTCGCCCATCTTCGGCGCCTTGCTACCTCACCCTCTTTGCTGGAGCTACCCATGAGCACGACGTATGCCTATGCTGCGAACGACGCCAGCGCGCCGCTCGCCCCGTTCGAAATCCAGCGCCGCACATTGCGCGCGCACGATGTGCAGATGGAAGTGCTGTTTTGCGGCGTGTGTCATTCCGACCTGCATCAGGCCCGCAACGAATGGAAGAACACCGTGTACCCGGTGGTGCCGGGTCATGAGATCGTCGGCCGCGTGACTGCAGTGGGCCCGGACGTGACGAAGTACAAGGTAGGGGATCTCGTCGGCGTCGGTTGCCTCGTCGACTCATGCCGTACTTGCGCGAGTTGCGCGGAAGGCCTCGAGCAGTATTGCGAGAACGGTTTTGTCGGGACCTATAACGGCGTGGACCGCGTCGACGGACAGATCACCTACGGCGGTTATTCGACGCAGCTCGTCGTTGACGAGGAATTCACGCTGCGGGTGCCGCAGAATCTCGATCCGGCTGGCGTCGCACCGCTGCTATGCGCGGGTATCACCACGTATTCGCCGCTGCGCACATGGGGCGCCGGTCCTGGCAAGAAGGTCGGCATTGTGGGCCTCGGCGGGCTCGGCCACATGGGCGTGAAACTCGCGCGCGCAATGGGCGCTCACGTAGTGCTGTTTACCACATCGCCGTCCAAGATCGAGGACGCGAAGCGGCTCGGCGCGCACGAGGTAGTGATTTCGAAAAACCCGCAAGAGATGGAAGCGCATGCAAATAGCTTCGATCTGATTGTGAATACGGTGGCCGCGCAGCACGACCTCAATCCGTTCCTGAACCTGCTAAAGCGCGACGGAACAATGACGCTGGTGGGCGCGCCCGAGCACGATCATCCGTCGCCGCAAGTGTTCAACCTCATTTTCAAGCGCCGCCGCCTGGCCGGTTCGCTGATTGGCGGCATTGCCGAGACGCAGGAGATGCTGGACTTCTGCGGTGAGCATGGCATTACTTCGGATATCGAAGTGATTCCCATGCAGAAGATCAACGAGGCTTATGAACGGATGTTGAAGAGCGATGTGAAGTACCGGTTTGTGATTGATCTGGATTCTTTGCGGAAGTGATTTCAGGTTTTTGGCTGTGGTGGGGTTTGTTGTGAACCCCCTTTGGCCTTTCCTTGAATTCATGGTGGTCTATTAGCGTTGCCCCTGTGCGGGGCGGCACTTACTTTCTTTGCCGCCGCAAAGAAAGTAAGCAAAGAAAGCGGGCTCACACCGCCAGCTCATAAGTGGGTCCCTCGGCTCGGAACGGGTAGTGGTACATCTGGAATCTGCCTTCTCGCGCACTCCGCCCTGGTGACAAGGCAGTCATTCTTCCGGCGGCGCTGCGCGCGCCGCAGCGGTCGTTCTTCCAACCGCCGGTATTTCCGGTGCTGTGCCGCACCCGCGCCGCTGCATGCCTTACGCGAGCAACGCACGCACCTCGCCGAGGCGTAGCCGACGGCCGGTTTCGAGCGAACGCGAGCGGCAGGTTTCATGCGAACCCTTCCGGCGAGCACGTAGTGCGAGGCGGGAAGCATGACTGCCTTGTCACTAGCGCCGAATGTGCGAGAGCACAGATTCCAGATGCACCACTGCCCTCTGCGGGCCACGGGACCCACTTATGAGCTGGCGGTGTGAGCCGCTTTCTTTGCTTACTTTCTTTGCGGCGGCAAAGAAAGTAAGTGCCGCCCCGCACAGGGGCAACACCAATAGACCGCCGTGAATTCAAGGAAAGGCCAAAGGGGCTAGAAAACCCCGCCGCGAAAAGCAAAACCACTAGAAAGAGAGGCCCAAATGCTAGACCGAATAACCGCCATGCGCACCTTCATCCGGATAGTGGACACCAACAGCTTCACTCGCGCAGCGGAGTCCCTGAACATTCCACGGGCGACGGCGACCACCATCGTCCAGAATCTCGAAGCCCTGCTCGGCACGCAGCTCCTCGTTCGCACGACACGACGCATCAGTGTCACGCCCGAAGGCGCTGCCTACTACGAACGTTGCGCGCAGATTCTCGCCGATCTCGACGAGATGGAGGCGAGCATCCGTCTCGCAACGGACAATCTCACCGGCCGCCTGCGCATCGAGATGCCCGGCTCGGTGGCCAGCGCGATTGTCCTGCCCGCGCTCGACGACTTTCACGCGCGCTATCCCAACCTCGATCTCGCCATAGGCGTCAGCAATCGTGTGGTCGATCTGGTATCCGAAGCAATCGACTGCAGCATCCAGCTCGGTGAACTGCCCGATTCGACTCTGGTGGCGCGGCACCTCGGCACCATCGAGCACGTGACCTGCGCAAGCCCGGCCTACCTCGCGCGCTACGGCACGCCTACGGATCTCGACGATCTACGCGGACACGTCGCCGTCAATTGCATGTCACCTCACAACGGCCGTGAAGTCGCGTTCGATTTCGAAGTGAACGGCGAAGCGCAGACCGTCAAGGTCAACGGCTTCATAAAGGTCAGCGACGAGCAGGCTTATCTGACTTGCGGACTGCAAGGTCATGGGCTCATTCAACCGGCCCGAATCGCAGCACAACCGTATCTGGACTCGGGACAATTGCGCGAAGTACTGCCGCAATGGAAGCCGGTGCCTATGCCGGTGTCCGTTGCGTATCTGAAGAATCGCCGCGTGTCGCCGCGCGTGCGTGCGTTCGTCGACTGGCTTGCAGAGCTGTTCGAGAAGGCCGAGCACGTCGAGCAGGACCTCTCGCGCGTGCGCCAGCTGTTGCGCGGCCTGCATCCCGCCTGAAGCGCACGCGCTTCAGGCACGCGGCACACTTAACGCATCAGCCGGGTATCGGCACGGGGCGCGTGAGCAGGTCCACGTAAAAGTTCAAGAAGTTCTGATTGTCGAAACGCTTGACGATCGTCATCTTCTGCAAACCGGCCGGCGGAGAGCTTGTATAGCCAGTAGATTTTCCGTCATTGGCGCCAAAGCTCGTATCGACATCCACCCACTCTTCTACCGTCTGGGTCGCAAACGAGGGATGAATCAGATAGCCGAGCGTCAGTGTGTCCCAGATGTTGGTGGTGTAGTTGGGATTGGTTTCAAAGCCGTTCTTGCCGTCGAAACCATAGCCGTTCAGCGTCTTGAACAACTGGGTAATGATGGTCTGCTTGGCCGGGTCGTGCGCGATGCGGTCGTATAGCGCTTTGTCCATCTTTACCGTATCCGTTACATCGAGCGGAACGACAACCTGTTTGATCGGCAGACGCAACACCTCTTTTGCCGCCTGAGGATCGAACCACCAGTTGAATTCAGCGGTCGGCGTGGTATTGCCGGGCACATCGATCGCGCCTCCCATGTAGATAATCTGCTTGATCAACGGCACGATCTCAGGATGCTGACGCGTGGCAAGTGCAATGTTGGTCAAAGGCCCGATGGCGAGGATCGTCACTTCGCCGGGATTCTGCTTCACCGAATCGACAATGAAATCCACCGCGCTCTTGCTCTGCACTTTCGTGTGAGTCGCGAATCCGTCAGGTGGTGCGACCAGGTCGCTGTCCGACTTCGGCTCGGGCGTTCCCCACGCGCCGAGATAGCCATCGCCGCCCGGGAATTGCGCCATTTCGGCCTGGATAGTGGCGAAATCATGCGACAACGCGTAATTCGCACCTGCATAAACGCCTATCTGTTTTTCGACGCCGAGCCGCTCGACAGACTTCAATGCGTCCGCAACGCCCTGCTTCAACCATTGATTGCCGGACACGACGGTAATGCCGAGTACCTTCAACGCTCCCTGCGCCTGCAGTTGCGCCGCCATGACGCCAAGCTGGCCGTCGTCGCTCAGCGTGTTGTAGTCGCTGTCGATAATGACTTTCGGGGGATTGGGGGAATTCACATTGCCGCCGCCGCATGCCGCGATGGCAAGAACAAGTGCGACGCTTGCGAGATACCTCGAGGCCACGAGAAACCGCTTCATTGATGTCTCCTGTTTTATCGCATCGGTGTGCGAACTAAGGAGAGTCATCATAGACGCAAAGGCGGCGAAGTCAAACCAGAGCGGCGCAGAGGCCCGCGCATCATACGAGCCTCGCCGCCCTTCGCGGACCTCAGCCGCCCATGCGGCGGTCGTTCAGGGTTGACGGGCTTGCGGCGCGGAGCCCGGACATGCGGGATCTTTGCCCCAATGACCGTCGCACACGCGCCAACGGCACAACTGGTCTTCGAAAAAGCCTCGCTGAGCGCATTCTTTCACGCGCTCGGCGAGCTTCGCGTTGCCGGACACGGCGGAGGTTGCAACCTTGGTCGCCGGATTAGTGCCGCCTGACTTTGCATCGGCCGGCTTGGTGCGTGCAACGAGTGCGGCGAGCAGATCGGCGTCCGAATCATCTTTCGACGCTGCGTCCGGTTTGGCTTTCTTCGTCTGCGCAGAGGCAGTCGTCGTGCCCGGGCGATGATGGCTCGCGCTCGCCGTCACGTTTTCTTTCTTGCTGCGCGCCGCGGCCTCGTGCTTGCTTTTGCTCGCGACAGTGGAATTTTTATCGTGCTTCGCCGCCGATGTGCTCGACATGACCGAGCCCACTCCCGTCGTCGCCGGGCCCGATGCAGCGGATGCAGCCGATGCACCGACGGAAGCGAGCGCAGCAACCGGCGCGGAGCCACTGCTCGGCTCGGCGCCGTCGGCAAGCGCGCGCGACAGGCGGCTTTGCGCTGCATCCGCCGATGCGGGGGATGCAACCGCAGCCTTGCCGTCGCTTTCCTCCGCGATGATTGTCGCGGCCTGCGAGGAGGCGGGAGCGGGGGCCGGCGCTTGCGCATGCGCGCCGACCTGCGCGGCCGCGCTGGCGGCCGAGGCCGGCACCACTGTGTTCGCGACGTTCACGGCGCTCGCCGGCGCGGCCGCCATGAGCGGCTCGTTCTGCCCGCGCTGCTGCATATGCCATGCGCCCCAACCACCTGCTGCAATCACCAGCAATGCGACGAGCGCGAGCGGCGTTCTGGAGCGGCGTGGTTTCTCGACAGGCGGCGCGACGCGGCCTTCCAGATTCGCAAGAATTCGCGAACCATTGCCGTCGGCGCCTTTAGCCTTATCGGATAACAGGCTTGGCGGGACTTTGGAATTTGAATTTTCCGGCGCACTCATTCACTGTCTCATTGAATCCTGGATTATTTCGCCGTGATAATACCGCTCCGGCTCCTCTCCGAGCAGGCCTGATTCTAAGAGCAAGCATTACAAAATACAATTGTTTCCAATTTCCGGGGTCGCCCTTGATTGCCGTAGTACTTCTTGGCTATTTCGCCGTCGCAGTCCTTGTCGCCGCAATGCTGCTTTTGCCGGCCGTGCGCGCTTCTTTATTAGGCGCCGCCCAGACCATTCATAGCCGCGTTATGCACCGGGCATCCCGCGGCGCATCGCACGCGCGTAGTCAATTAGCACGCTCGGCAAGAATTTCGCAATCCACCGCGACGGATCTGAAAAAATTACTGGCGCGTCGGCGCTTGCTGATTTTTACCACCACAGGTATTCTTGCGACGCCGCCATTGGTGGCATTGGGTTTACGTGGCCGTCAGTTATTTCAGTTTGACGAAACTGCGCGGGTGCCGGACGAGAAAATTGCCGCGTTATTGAATGGCGAACAGCTCGTACCCCCGTCGCCGCTGCCTCCGGAGGTGTTCGCCACGCGGGAAGTGGAGCAGATCCGGCCGGCGCTAAAAGACGCGAGCCGCGACTGGAATTTGCTGGATGCCGATTTTCGAACGCGTTTGCTGCTCGTCTACAAAATCATGCACGAGCAGTATGGCTACGAAATGGCCTTGCTGGAAGGTTATCGCAGTCCGGAGCGGCAAAACCGGCTCGCGCAAATGGGGAGCAATGTCACCAATGCCGCTGCGTTTCAAAGCTATCACCAATACGGCCTTGCGGCGGACAATGCGTTTTTGCGCGACGGCAAGCTCGTCATTTCAGAAAAAGATCCCTGGGCGATGCGAGGCTATCAGTTATACGGGCAAACAGCCGAACAGGTCGGCCTGACTTGGGGCGGCCGCTGGAAAATGATGGATCTGGGGCACGTCGAATATCACAAACCCGGCTTCGTCCTCGGGCGGGGGCATTAAGGACACAGGGGTACAAGAGGTTGGGAAATGGCGCGTTCAATCAATATTTCTGGCAAAAAGCGGCGATACGAACCGCAATCCGGCACACCTCCTCGCATTCGTCCGGCCGCTTTTCGCCGCACCGGCAATTGCGGATTTAACAATTCAGCCGATTTCACCGTCCGGCTGAATCGGCTTTCACTTCCTTTCGCGCTATTTTCAAACGCCGCACGCGCGTGATGCCGTTTACCCAGCACGCGCCATAACACATATCACCAAGACCTGAACGGCTTATGCGACGCTTTCTCAACGTGTTGACCCACCCACGCACGCTCTCGATCATCGGCCTGCTCGCGCTCGCTGCTGTGTTGTTCGTCGGCGCCGATACATTGCAGATCGATCCGAAGTGGCCAGCCATCGTGCTGGCCGTGGTGATCGCGCTATGGCTGCTGGTATGGGTGGTGCGCCGCCTGCGCGCGCGTCGCGCGAATAACAGGCTTGGCGAAATGCTCGAGCAGCAGGCGGAAAAGCAGAGCGCGGAAGCGGGGCCCGCGCCCACGCCGGCACGCCAGGCGGAACTCGACGTGCTGCGCACGCGTCTGGTCGACGCGGTCAAAACGATCAAGACTTCGAAGATCGGTCAGGTATCGGGGGGCTCGGCATTGTACGAGTTGCCCTGGTACATCGTGATCGGCAATCCAGCAGCAGGCAAGAGCAGCGCCGTGCTGAATTCGGGCCTGCAATTTCCGTTCGCCGACAAGAACAACGCCGTGATTCATGGCATTGGCGGCACGCGCAATTGCGACTGGTTCTTCACGACCGAAGGCATTCTGCTGGACACGGCAGGCCGCTACTCGGTGCATGAAGAAGACCGTACCGAATGGCTCGGCTTTCTCGGCCTGCTCAAACGGTTCAGGCCCAAGGCGCCGATCAACGGCATTATCGTGACCGCGAGCATCGCGGAACTCACCAGCAGCAAGCCTGAATTCGCCATCAATCTGGCGAAGAACCTGCGCCAGCGCGTGCAGGAATTGACCGAGAAGCTAGAAGTGTTCGCGCCGGTCTACGTGATGTTCACGAAGGCCGACCTGATCACGGGCTTTACCGAGTTCTTCAGCGGTAGCGACCGTCATGAATACGACCGCGTGTGGGGCGCCACCCTGCCCTACGAACCCGATGAGAAGCGCGACGTGGTGGGTCTTTTCGACGAGCATTTCGAAGAGCTTTACGACGGCCTGAAAGAAATCAGCGTCGCGCAGATGTCGATCAATCGCGGCAACAAGCTCTCGCCGGGACAGCTGAGCTTCCCGCTCGAGTTCTCGACAATCAAGCCTGCGCTGCGCGCGTTCCTTGCCACGCTGTTTGAAACGAACCCGTTCCAGTACAAGCCGATTTTTCGCGGCTTCTATTTCACGAGCGCATTGCAGGAAGGCGAAACCAGTAGCGCCGCCGCCACCCGCATCGCCAACCGTTTCGGCCTGAGCGCCGAGAGCATGCCCAAGCCGCACAGCGCATTTTCGAAGAACGGTTTCTTCCTGCGCGATCTCTTTTCCAAGGTCATTTTCGCGGACCGCCAAACGGTCAGGCAATTCGCGAGCCCGGCCAAAACGCGCCTGCGCTATGCGACCTTCTTCGGCTTCGTCGCCGTGCTGGCGCTCGCGCTGGGGGGCTGGACCTGGTCGACCATCAACAACCAGCAACTTGCGGAGAACGTGAAGGCGGATCTCGATAACGTCGTGCGTTTGCAGCAGAACCGCAACGATCTGCAATCGCGCCTCCAGGCGATGGATGTTCTCGAAGACCGTATCGATCAGCTCGAACAGTTCCGCCGCGATAAGCCGCTTGCCGTGTCGTTCGGCCTCTATCAGGGCGATCGCCTCGAGCAGCGTCTTCTTACCGAGTACTACAACGGCGTGCGCCAGATCCTGCTCGATCCGGTTTCGCAGAATCTTGCGGCGTTCCTGAAAGAAGTCGACGCGCATCCGGATCAACTCGCACCGCTGAACCGCACGCCGGATGCGGCGGCCGTGCCGGTTTCCGCACATAACGCCATGGCCGCCAGCAGCCAGGGCGGGCTTTACAGCGACGCTTCCCCCACCAACGTGGAAGACGCCTACAACGCGCTCAAGACCTACCTGATGCTGAGCGACAAGCGCCACGTCGAAACGGCTCACCTGACCGACCAGGTGGCGCGCTTCTGGCGCGGCTGGCTCGAAACGAATCGCGGCAACATGCCTCGCGACGAAATGATCCGCAGCGCCGAGCGCATGATCACGTTCTACCTGTCACGCGTATCCGACGACGACTGGCCGATGATCGACCAGAACCTCGGCCTCGTCGATCAGACCCGTGAAAACCTGCGCCGTGTGGTGCGCGGCATGCCGGCGCGTCAGCGTGTCTATGAAGAGATCAAGGCGCGCGCGTCAACCCGCTTCGCACCGATGACCATTGCACGGATCGTCGGCGAAAACAATACCGGCCTGGTGGCGGGCAGCTATGCGATTCCCGGCACGTTCACGCGCGAAGCATGGTTCCAGTATGTGCAGCCCGCCATTCGCGAGGCCGCGACCAAAGAATTGCAGGCGAAGGACTGGGTGCTCAACACGTCCGCGCATGACGACCTGACGCTCGAAGGCAGCCCCGAGCAGATCCAGAAAGCGCTCGTCACCATGTACAAGACCGAGTATGCAATGCACTGGCAGAAGTTCATGCAAGGCATCGCGGTGCAGAGCTTCGGCAGCTTCGGCCAGGCAGTGGATGCGATGAACCGCCTTGGCGACCCGCAAGATTCGCCGATTCGCAAAGTACTCGAAACCGCGTATGACCAGACCTCGTGGGACAACCCTTCGCTCTTCAACGCAAGCCTGAAACGCGCGCAAAGCGGCGTGACGAGCTGGTTCAAGCAATGGTTCTCGCGCGCGCCCACCGGCCAGTTGAACGCCAACATCGACATCAACGGCAATCCGGTGGAGATGCCGATGGGACCCATTGGACAGGAGTTCTCCGCGCTCGGCCGGATCGTCGTGACCGGCGATAACGGCTCGATGCTCAAGGGCTACATGGACACGCTCTCGAAGGTCCGTACCCGCTTTAACGTGATCAAGAATCAGGGCGATCCGGGTCCGGGCGCGCGCCAGCTCATGCAGCAGACACTCGACGGCAGCGGTTCGGAACTCGCCGATTCGCTTAAGTACGTCGACGAGCAGATGCTCACGGGCCTCACCGATTCACAACGCAAGGCGCTGCGTCCGCTGCTCGTGCGGCCGCTGATGGCCGCGTATGCGGTGGTCATCCAGCCGGCCAGCGTCGAAGTGAACAAGGTCTGGAACGCGCAGGTGTACCAGACGTTCCAGAGCTCGCTCGCGAACAAGTATCCGTTCGCCGGCGATGCGAAGGTCGAGGCGGGCGCAGGGGAAATCGCGCAGGTGTTCGGGCCGGACGGCTCGATTGCGAAGTTCGTCGGCACCACGCTCGGACCGCTCGCGGTGCGCCGTGGCGACACGCTCACTGCGCGCACCTGGGGCGACATGGGCCTCGCGCTCACACCCGACTTCACCAACGGATTCGCACGTTGGGTCGCGCCGCTCGCCGGCGGCGCAGCGGGCGCGTCGGCGGGCCAGAGCTCGGCGGAACCGCAGACGGTTTTCCAGATCCTGCCGCAGCCGAGCAGCGGCACCACCGAGTACACGCTCGCCATCGACGGCCAGCAGATGCGCTATCGCAACACGCCGCCGCAATGGACCAACTTCGTGTGGCCGAATCCGTCGGGCTCGCCTGGTGCCACGCTGTCCGCCACGACCTTCGACGGCCGCACCCTGCAGCTTGTCAACGAGCCGGGCCGCTACGGGCTCGAGAAGCTGATCAACTCGGCGCAGCGCAAGCGTCGCCCTGACGGCACCTTCGATCTGTCGTGGACGCAAGGCAACGTGACGGTGGCCGTCAGCATGCGGATCATCAGCACGTCACAAGCATCGGGCGGCAGCGGCGACGCGCCGCAGCAGCAGAGCCTGCGCGGCTTGCGTCTGCCTTCGTCGGTGGCGGACGTCAGTGCGGCCGGCAATTCGGTGGTCGCCACGAACGCAGCCCCCAGTGCGGCGCCCATCACACCGACCTCGACAACCTCGACGGCGCCCGCGGCGCGCCCCGCCACGGCAGCAGTTTCGACCCAAGGAGGCGCGCAATGACGCAGACCGTGCAGGCGCAAATCGCATACTTCGGCAAGATTCCCTCGCGCGGCGACTTCGTGAAAAGCGCGCATAACCCGCAGTTGCTCGCCACACTCGACCGCTGGATCGCAGAAGCAATGGAACTGCTTACCGACGACCCACGCTGGAAGATCGTCTACGAAAACGCGAAACCGATGCACTTCGCGTTCCTCGGTTCGCGCAGCAAGCTCGCTATTGCCGGCCATATGGTGGCCAGTCACGACCAGTCGTCGCGACGCTTTCCGTTTCTTGCCGCGACCGCGCTCGAAGTGGAGAAGCCGCTCACCTTTCTCGCGCACAGTCCGCTCGCCTTTGCGCGCCTGTGGTCGCGTGTCTCGGCGCAAATGAAACCTTTGCTCGGCGCCAGCGAGCCGGCGGGCGCATTGCAGGCGCTCGGCGAGACGCAGGTGCCGATTGAAATCGGCGGCGGGCCCGGCAATCCGCATGACGGCACGTTCAACGATTTCGTCGAACACCAGACGCTTGCCGGACTCGAACAGATGCTACTTGCAAGCGGCCATCCGGTGCGCCTGCGCGGCGCAATGCTCGCGCTCGGTTCGCTGCTGCGCCCGGTGATGCAAAGCGGCTCGTCGCATCTGGAACGCGGGCTTACGCTGCCGTTGCCGAACGACCCGTTCTATCGCAGCCTCGTCGCGGCATTCTGGCTCGAACTGATCGCGCCGTTTGTTGCGCAAGCGGACTTCGAACTGGCCATTTTCATCGGCACGATTGCAGAGCGCGAGCGGCTCATCATCGGCTTTAACGGCGCGTCGGCGAAAACGCTGCACAGCGTGGTCGATCCGCAAGCGTATGCCGCACATAACATCGATATCGACGACCCCGAATGGATCGACGAACACGCACAGAACGATCATGGCATCAGCAAGCTCGTCAGTTACCTCGACCAACCGCAACTGTCCTTGCGCGTCAGCATCGACACGTTCCGCGAAGCCTTCACGGGAGCGTAGCGCGATGACCCACCCATGCACCCGGATAAACACGCCCCTCGCGCGCGTCGTGCTTGCCGTGCTGGCCGCATCGTTTTTCGGCACGCTCGCTCACGCCGACAACGACGGTCCCGCACGCGTCACCCCCGTGGACAACAGCGGCACCTCGGTTCGTACGACGGCCCTGCCCTCGACTTCTTCCGCGGGGCCTGCGGTCAACACCGCGGGCCTCGCGAGCGGCACGACCGGCGCCGGCACCGGCGCGGTGACAGCTTCGCCGCCGCCCGCCAATGCGGCGCCAGGCCAGGTCGTGGCCGGCGGCAAAGTGCCCGACGAGGCGACCAAAGCCGCCGTGCTCGCGCGTCTGCGCGAAACGTATGGCGCGGCCAACGTGGTCGACCAGATCGAGGTCGCCGACGTTGCCACGCCGCCGAACTGGTCCGCCAACGTACAAAAGCTGATCGGCCCGCAACTGAAGCAGATCAGCAAGGGACAGCTGAAAATTGACGGCACGCAGATCGACGTCAAAGGCGAAGTGCGCAACGAGTCGCAGCGTCAGCAGCTCGCAAGCGACATGGCCAACGCGCTAAATCCGACGTATACGATCAAAAACGGCCTGCGCGTGAGCGCTTCCGAACAGGGCCTGCTCGATCAGACGCTCGCCAACCGCACGATCGAATTCGAAACGGGCAGCGCGACGCTCACGCCGCAGGGCCGCGCGATTCTCGATCAGATGGCGGCGGCTATGCAAAAGATGACCACAAGGACAGTTGCGATCATCGGCCACACCGACAACTCGGGCAACCGCACGTCGAATATCGCGCTGAGTCAGGCACGCGCCGATGCAGTGAAGGGTTATCTCGTCGCCAAAGGCATTCCACCGCAGCAGATGAGCACGACTGGCGTCGGACCCGATCAGCCGATCGCAACGAACGACACCGCCGATGGCCGCGCGCGCAACCGGCGCATCGAATTCCGCGCGGGGTCCTGAGCATCGGGCGCCGGAGCTCAGCAATCTCACGCGCCCTAACGCCTGATTACAGGAGCAGCGCGCAAGAAAAAAGCCTGACCCGCTCACTTGAGCGCGGCCAGGCTTTTTTTATTTCGACGCAACCGTCTAGCTGTTTTCTTCAGGCTTCACACCCAGCAACTCGCGAATATGCGCGAGCGATCCGTCGTCTTTCACCACTGTGGATAGCCACTGATGCAAGGGCATGTCGGCGGCCTCCGCGGCTTTGTCGGCGAAGTACGCAGCCGGATTGTGCGGCTCCGTGCTGCGAAAGAAGCGGGCCACTGCGCGCAACTGCGCCACCGCTTGCGCGCGACTCTGGATTCCTGCGATTGCCTGGCTTTGCGTGGTCGTCAACACAGGTTCCTCGCGTTGCGATGAAGTCTTGAAAGTGGGCTCGGTGCGCTCAAGTTCCTGCGACGCCGGTGCAGTCGCGCCATTCACGGCCGTCTGTTGTGCCTGGGGATGCACCCCAACTTCCCGCGCAAAGCGTTCGGCAAGACGATAGACGCTTTCGTAGGCGTCCTTCGCCTGCCGGAAACTCGGCGCGAAGTCGCCAGCGCGACGGTCCAGTTCCTGTTCGAGCGCGAGCATTGCCGCCTCGAACACCTTGAGATCGGCCAGCAACGTCGAATAAAACGCGGCAGGCGTGGCGCGCTTCGAGGCGTCGATCTGCTCAATGGAAGGTTTGCCGCGCGCAATGTCGTCGGCATGGTCGGGATCGCGCTTGACGGCTTGCGCCACATGCGCGGCGACGTCCCAGTCGATCGTGCTGTACACGTTGCTCTGCGACGACGTAAGCGGCATGGCACGCAGCAGATCGCCGGTTCGTCCGACGAGCCACGCGACGTTGCCGAGACGATACTCGGTGTCGTCGCCTTCCGGTAGCGGATGAACGGTGTCCCAGTACTTTTCGCACAGCCCTGCGATCAGCAAGTAACCCTGCGTGAGACCGGCCACGCCTTCTTCAATGGCGAGCGCTTCCGTGAGCCACACCGCGAGCCGCAAGTCTTTCGTCTGTGTCTGCAGCAAGGCACTGGAACGTTCAATCACGAACGGCCAGTCAGCCTCCTTGATTTCGGTGACCCATTCGCCCTGATCGAGAGAAGGGTCTTCAAAACGCCGCGCGTGCGCAATGGCATCGAAGTCGGCAGAGAACAGAAGATCTTCGCCACAGGGCGCAGCTTCGCTGATTGGAGCAAGCAGCGTGTTCAGATTGGTCGGCATGTCACAAAGCTATCCGGTTGCATTCGTTAAAGCGCTTATACGACGGCGTATTCGAATTCGCCAGCCTCGCTCGAACGCACCGAAATGCGCTCGATCGTCGCGCCGTTCGCAATGCGCTCGAGCACATGCTGCGCGACTTCGGGCAGCAGCGTGCCGTTCAGAATATGGTCGACGTTGCGCGCGCCCGAATCCACCTCCGTGCAGCGTGCAAGCACCGCATCGACCAGCGACTCGTCCCACTCGAATACCGCCTTGTGGTTCGATTCGATACGGCGGCGAATTCTCTGCAGTTTCAGTTCGATAATTTCGGCGAGCACATCGTCGGAAATCGGATAGTACGGCACCACCTTCATGCGGCCGAGAAAAGCCGGCTTGAACGCCTTATACAGTTGCGGACGCAAGGTTTCGGCGAGCGCCTCGGCATCGGGCAGTTCCTCTGCGCTTTTGTTCAGGCATGCCTGCATCACCGCTTGCGAACCGACATTCGACGTGAGAATGATCAGCGTATTGCGAAAGTCGATTTCGCGGCCTTCGGCGTCGTCCATCGTGCCTTTGTCGAACACCTGGAAGAACATTTCGAGTACATCGGGATGCGCCTTTTCGACTTCGTCTAGCAGCACGACCGAATACGGGTTGCGCCGAACCGCCTCGGTCAATACACCGCCCTCGCCATAACCGACGTAGCCTGGCGGCGAGCCCTTGAGACCCGAGACGCTGTGCGCTTCCTGGTACTCGCTCATGTTGATCGTGACCATCTTGCGCTCGCCGCCGTACAACACATCGGCAAGCGCCAATGCCGTTTCGGTCTTGCCGACACCCGAAGGTCCAACGAACATGAACACGCCGCGCGGCTTGTTCGGATCTTCGAGATTTGCGCTCGCCGTACGCACGCGCTGTGCGATGGCTTCAAGCGCGTGGTCCTGACCGATCACGCGCGCGGCCAGCAGCGGCTGCAGATTCAAAACGGTCTGAATTTCATCCTTGACCATGCGGCCGAGCGGAATGCCTGTCCACGACGCCACGATTTCAGCAACGACGTGTCCGTCCACCTGCAACGGCACCATCGGTTGAGTACCCTGCAATGCCTGCAATTCGGCCACCCGCAGCGCGAGCGTTTCGCGTGCCTGCTGTGCTTTCTCTGCTTGCTGCGCGTCGGCGCTACTCACGCGAGCCGCGTCGATTTCAGCACGCAGATCGACGATCTCCGTCACGAGCGCGCGCTCCTTGTCGTAGCGCGCTTCATCTTCGGCGAGGTGTTGCAGGTCTTCCTCGCGTAGTTCGCGCAATTGCGCGAGCCGTTCGTCGTGCTGCGCCCCGCTCGCCGCCTCGCGCTCGAGCGCGGCAATTTCCGCGTCGATGCGCTCCAGGTGCTTTTTCGTATCGTCGATAGCGGCCGGTGTCGAACTATGGGCGAGCGCCACTTTTGCGCACGCGGTGTCGAGCACGCTGATTGCCTTGTCCGGCAGTTGCCGGCCGCTAATGTAGCGATGCGACAGGCGCACCGCCTCGGTGATTGCGTCGTCGAGCACTCGCACGTTGAAGTGCTTTTCCATTAACGACGCCATGCCGCGCAACATAGCCGCCGCAAGCGTTTCGCTCGGTTCTTCAATCTTCACGACCTGAAAACGGCGTGCGAGTGCCGCGTCTTTTTCGAAGTACTTTTTGTACTCGCTCCACGTCGTCGCTGCGATGGTCCGCAGCTCGCCGCGAGCCAAGGCGGGCTTCAGCAGGTTTGCCGCATCGTTCTGTCCGGCCTGCCCGCCCGCGCCGATGATCGTATGCGCTTCGTCGATAAACAGAATGATCGGGTGCGGGCTTTTCTTCACCTCGTCGATCACGTTTTTCAGGCGGTTTTCGAACTCGCCCTTCACGCTCGCACCTGCCTGCAACAGGCCCATGTCGAGCACATGCAGCGCCACGCCTTTGAGCGGCGCGGGCACGTCGTCGGCCGCGATGCGCAGCGCCAGACCTTCGACAACCGCCGTCTTGCCGACGCCGGCCTCGCCCGTCATGATCGGGTTGTTCTGCCGGCGCCGCATCAGAATGTCGATGGTCTGGCGAATCTCGCCTTCGCGGCCGATCACAGGGTCGATCTTGCCTTCGCGCGCACGCTGCGTGAGGTTGCTGGTGTACGTGTCGAGCGCGGGCGTTTTTGAGGGCGTGCCGGGCATGGAAGCGGACGTGACGGGATCGCTCGCACCATCTTTGGCGGCTTGCCCGTCATGACTGCGCTCGACTTCGCAGGAGCCGGCTGTCAGCTCGTCGAACTTATGCTTGAGATCGGTCACGCGTACGTCGCGCCAGAGCGGCGACATGCGCTCCGCGAATTGCGCGAGATCCGGCGCGCTTAGCAACGCCAGCAGCAAATGGCCCGAGCGAATGCGTCCAATCTGCGAGTCGAGCGATGCGATCAACCACGCCTGTTCGAGCAGGTCGATCAGATGCCTGGAAAACACCGGCGTGCGCGTATTGCCATTTTTCAGGCGCTGCAATTCACGCTCGATATCTGCACGCAACGCATGCAGGTCGATGCTGCTTGCGCGCAGCACGAGCGCGACATCGCTCGCCGGCTCGTCGAGCAATGCCAGCAGCAGATGCTCGAGGTCCACCTCATAATGACCGCGCGCGAGACAGTTGTTCGCCGCCAGCAACGCTGCCTGCCGGCAGGTCGGATTGAGTTTGGCAATCAGGGTGTTGAGGGACGTACTCATGTCGTGCGATCCGGTCAGTGTTCTATCGTTATGGTCAGTGAATCACGTGCAGCTCGTAGCGCGCGTCCGCGCGGTCGCAGTCTGCATCGCGCGTAGAGAGAAACGCGTCCCAGCCTAGGCGCGCGCCTTGGCTCAACAACGTCGGCCCTACCGCCTCGCGACGCAGTACCAGCTTTACTTCATATTCGAGCGTCACGCCCGCGAGCAGCGTCAGCATGCGTTCGAGCGCAATGGCACGATCCGCGCCCGGCAGGAAGGCCTCGTAATCGGCTTTGTCGAGCGGACCGATCACGAGCCGCGCGCGCATGTCGCGCTGCCAGACTCGCTCGCCCGCCAGTGCCGTCGCGCCAAGTGTCGCGTTGACGCTGCCGAGCACGGTCAGTTGATCGCGCGGTACGTTGTACCACTTGCCGACAAACTGTTCGACACGCACTGGAACGCGGAAATAGTCCGACAGCGTGCGTTGCAGGTACGCGGCGGACACGGGCCTGTGCCGTGTCGGTAACGCGTAGCCCGCAATGGCTTCGTCGAATAGCGCACCTTCGCCGCTTTGCAGGCTGCTGCGCGTGTCGTTGTCGGCTACGCCAGCAAGTGCAAGCAGCAACGGCAAATAGCGTTCGTCGCGGTCCAGTTCGTAATGGAAGGGCAAGCGGTACTTCTTCCACGCCGCATAAAAAAGCGCGGTGGCCCGATTCGAAAAGACATCGAAGAACTCGCGCGCGGCCCGGTCACGCTTGATCTGTTCCCGCGCGATGATCTGTTCGGTGTAGTGCAGCGGCAATGCGCCCTGCCCGCCGAGCAAACCGAAAAACGCCGGCGTAATGTCTACTTTTTCGAGCGAGCCGCCCTCCAGCGCCGCACTACGTTGCGCCTTTTCTTTTAGCGCGGTGCCTTCGCCGTCGTAAGATTGCGCGCCGTGAATTTCGCTCGGCGGAAACGACATCGAAAGCGAATTGCGAAAGGCAATGCGTTGCGCGACGATGTCGCCAGAACGCCCGGTGGCCGATGGCGCCTGTTGTGCGAACCACTTCTCGAGCACGCGCACGGCCTGAAAGAATTCAAAGCGATGCGGCTCGTCGAGAAGCTGCTCGACTACGCCAGGATCGATTCGCCGCTGCGCGGTTTGCATCGCAAGATCTCCTCGCCCGTGCGCCTGGACACGACGATCAGTTGCACAAAGCTGTTCAGATGCACGTACAGCCCGAAGAATGTATCGATAACACGCACAAACGACGCGAGACTCGTACCGACAAAATGTTCTTCGTCGATGGTCAGGCGAATCTCCATGCCACGCACAAACGTGGCGAACGGCTTGCCCGGCAGCCATTGCACGGCAGCGCGCTGCTCGATTCCGACCAGTCCGTCGATATGCCGCGCCGAAACCGACGTGCGCCGCAAATCGTAGAGCACCAGCATTTCTTTCAATGCGGAAAGACCGCTGCTCGCGAGCGATACGTGGTTCAGCGCAAGATGAGAAATGAGCCTCCAGTGCACAGCGCGTCCGCGCTCAAAGCGCACGCTGGGCGTGGGCCGGCGCAGCATGGCGATGCTGCCGGTCAGCGATCCGCCTTCGACGAAGAGATCGCCGCCCTCCAGGCCTATCGCGAGACCAGCAGGCAAATCGCGATTGGTACAGGTCAGATCGAGGCTCAACGTATCCGTCTGCGGCGCGGCCGGTTCAAAGTCGATATCGACTATGGAGATCTCGGTCTCGTAACCAGGACTTTTTTGCGCGACCCAGTCATTGCGCCGCGCGAACCAGTAGTGCCCCGCGCGCGCCGCTTCGCCATGGTGCAGCGAGTAGAACGGCCTGAATTCGGTCACTGACTCCTGGTGCGCCTGTTGCCTGACCAGCTTCACCGAATCGATCGAATAAACCTCGTATGCGAACGCGCGACGCGCTTCGGCCACCACCGGATAAGAGACAGCCTGATGACTCACGCGAATCGGTTCGGCATGCTGTTCAAACAGATTGACCACCGGCGTGCAAAAAAGACGCAGGTGATGCGCGGACAACGCATCGAGCAGCCGCGCGACATGCGAATCGCTGCGCACTTCCTTCAGCACCACATGCAGCGTCAGGCGCTGGCAGCGGCCCGCCGCACGCGTCATGGCCGTCAGATCGAAGTCGGCAAAATTGAATTTTTCTGGAAACGCAAAGTACTCGGTGAGGAGTCGGTAAGCGGGATGCGATTTGGCCGGGTAGTCGATCAGCGCGTCGTGCTCGTCAAAACCCGCCTGCGCGAGCGGCGATGTGCGTAACGGCGTCCACACGCCGCGCCGGTCGGCTTCGACATACGTGGCCATTGCATTGACGAACAGGCAGTCCGCAAACGCCGCAATGAACGACTGCTCGCCGTGCAGATGCGCGCGCAAGGTACTTACTTTCAACGCGGACAGATCGAGCTGAGCAGCGGTCGATTCGAAAGTGATCGACACGATTGCGGTGGCATTGCCAGGCAATACGGTCGCGCTCGGCGCCATGGCTACCGACGTGTACTTTGCCTCCGAAATGCGGACGGGCGCGAGCGTCACGTCGTACGCGGTACGAAAGCGGCACTGCACACCGCGAATAGGACGCGATTTGAGTTCAGTACCACGCTCAATGACAACCGGTTCCGTCAGATGGCTTACCGCCGCCGAGGTTCCCAACTGCGCGATCGAACACGACGGAAACGGCCGCAGATAGTGCGGATACAGCACTTCCAGCAGTGCTTCAGTGAACTCGGGGTAATCGTCGTCGAGTTTCTTGTTGATGCGCGCGCCGAGCAAGGCGAACGACTCGATCATGCGCTCGACGTGCGGGTCCTCGCAGTGCTCGCCGGAGATAGCAAGGCGCGCAGCGATCTTGGGGTAGCGCTCCGCGAAATCGCGCGAATAGCGCCGCAGAAACGACAGTTCGCGCTCGTAATACGGCAGCAATTCTTCCATCATCTATCCCCGAACCCGAACTCTCTGCGTCTGATCCATTTCCGCCGTTGCGCGTCGCGGCGGAACTCAGACAATATCGAAGCGAAGCGTACTCAATAAAAACAGCGTCTACAGTTTCGCGCGTGCACGCGTCACCGAGTATTGCAATGTGGAAGGCTGCAACATTGCATCGAAACTGACCGGTTCTTCTGCCGGATGAACGACCAGCAGCGCCTGAATCGCGAAATAAAGCGCATTGGTCGATTGTTCGTTCAGTTCGAGTGTCACCGATACCTGCTGCAGGCGCGGCTCATGCCGTGCAATCGCCTGTTGAATCGATTTGCAAATGAACGTGCGGTCATAGTGACTCGCGAGGCTCAAACCCGCAAAGTCGTTCAAGCCATAAGTGAGCACCGAGCGCTGACACTCCGGCAAAGCGGCGAGTTCATGCTCCGTGAGCGCGATCCGCGTGTTCAGGATCGCCTCGACGTCACGCGCGACAGTGCTCTTCAGTTCATCCAACGACAATTGCCGCATCGCCGGTGAAGCCGGCAGATGCGGTTCGTCGTCGAACAGCTTGTCGAGAAAGCTGGGCTCGAAGCGTTTCATCAGCGTCCGAAGAAGCAGTTCCTGCACTGTGCACGCGGCGCGCGGCCGCCCTTCCCGGACGACGTGCGCGACCGCGTGCGCGGGTGCATTACACTGCGTACGTCTTGTCGTTCTTCGTCAGGCTCCACGCGCCTTGCGCGTTGCCGCCCTGGTTGCCGCCGATCTTCTGTTGCGTGTACTTCCACTGCACAGCCGCGTACTTCAGCGAGAACTGCTCGCTCGGCAAGCCCTCACCGACCACGCTCGGCGTCACGCTGGAAATGATCACGTACTTCAGCTTCACTTCCAGATACTTGATACGGTTGCCTTCGCCGTCCGAACGCATGAAGTCGATCGTGACTTCGTCGAATGTCGTGCCGCCCGATGCGTGCTGATAAATCAGCGGGCTCACCACGTCGATGTCTTTTGTGAACACCATGTCGGCATGCTCACAACGCTCGGAGGTGTGACCGCCCGCGGTAGAAGCCGTTGCCGAACGCGGCTGCGTGATCGAGTGGCTCCACGAATCGATTTCGATCCAGCCAGCGTGATCTTTATCGGCAGACTCGCCTTTGATCGCCGGATTGCCGAATTTTAAATAGATGTCCTTCATAACTCATCGACTCCCCAAAGAGGTGGTTTTAGCAGCTAGCCCGGACGGCCGGCCCGAGCTCTCTGAACTTCGTTTATGAATTGGCCGGCTTCGGCAGGTCGGCGACGAGCCGCAACGAGATGGACAGTTCGTCGAGCTGGAAATGCGGGCGCAGGAATGCAACGGAGCGATAAGCGCCGGGCTTGCCCGGAATTTCCGAGACCTGAACGGAGGCTTCGCGCAGCGGGAACTGCGCTTTCTGTTCCTGCGTCGCGTTGTCGTCGAGCAGCACGTACTGCGAGATCCAGCGGTTCAGGAACACTTCGACGTTTTGCGCCGATGCGAAGCTGCCGATCTTGTCGCGCATCATCGCCTTCAGGTAATGCGCGACGCGCGATACCGAGAAGATGTACTGGAGCTGAGCGGACAGAACAGCGTTCGCATTCGCGCTGTCGGTGCTGTATTTCTTCGGTTTCTGCACCGATTGCGCGGCAAAGAACGCAGCGTAGTCGGAGTTCTTGCAATGCACGAGCGGAATGAAACCAAGGTCGCTCAGTTCTTTCTCGCGCCGATCGGTAATGGCGATTTCGGTCGGGCATTTCAGCGCGATTTCGCCGTCGTCGGTCTTGAACGTGTGGGTCGGCAGATCTTCGACGAGGCCACCGCCTTCCACGCCGCGAATTGCGGCGCACCAGCCGAAGTCGTCGAATGCGGCGGTCAGACGCGCGGCGAACGCCCATGCCGCGTTACACCACAGGTATTTGCTGTGATCCGTGCCGTCCACGTCTTCGACGAAGTTGAAGCCTTCTGCCGTGGCGCCGTCTTTCGGATTGAACGGCAGGCGGCCGAGAAAACGCGGCAGCGTGAGGCCGACATAGCGCGAATCTTCCGAGTCGCGGAACGACTTCCACTTTGCGTATTCGACGGTGTCGAATACCTTGCCGAGGTCGCGCGGTTTACCGAGATCGGCAAACGTTTCAAGGCCCAGCAATTCAGGCGACGCCGACGCGATAAACGGTGCATGCGCGGCTGCCGCGACATGCGACATCTGCTCGATGAAATACACGTCTTCGGGCTGGCGCGTGACTTCGAAGTCGCCGATGATGGCCCCGAACGGCGAGCCGCCGAACGTGCCGAACTCTTCTTCATAGATCTTCTTGAAGAGCGCGCTCTGATCGAATTCGATTGCGGTTTTGAAGTCGCGCACGAGATCGCGCTTGGGCGCATGCAGCGCCTTGATCTTGACCGTCGCGCCGGTGTTGCTCTCCTTGCACAGATAGTCGAGGCCGCGCCATGTGCTTTCCATGCGCTGGAACTCCGGCGCGTGCATGACCGCGCTCAACTGCGCGGAAATGAGCCGGTCGAGTTCGGCTACGCGCGCGTCGATAGTGGCAGAGAGGTTGTCTGAGACCACCACTGTGCCGTCGAGCACCTCGCGCACGAGTTCGCCGATCAGGTCTTTCGCGCGCGCATGTTCCGAATCGGACTTCGCGACGCGGCTTTTTTCGACAATCTCGTCGAGCAGCGTCGATTCCGTACCGCTTTGCGCGGTGGCGAGTTGGGCTGCCGCCGTTTGCTGATTCATCTCACACCCCGTACTTATTCGCCTTGCTTGTCGTGATCCGGCGCGCCGCCGTCCCGGTCCGCCGCATTACCCTGGTCTTTTGCGAGTGCCTGCAACTGCTGCGTGTTGTTGAGCACTTCGGAGAGCAGGTCTTCGAGCTTGTCGTTGCCGGCAAGCTTGTTGCGCAAATCGGCAAGCTTGGAGCGCGCTTCCAGCAGACGGCGCAGCGGTTCGATTTGCTCGACCACCTCGTCCGGATTGAAATCGGCCATCGACTTGAAACGCAGATCGACCGCGAATTTGCCGCCGGCTTCGCTCAGACGGTTTTCCACCTGAAAGGCCGCGCGCGGCTCGATCGCCTTCATCACGTCGTCGAAATTGTCGCGATCGATGTTGACGAACTTGCGGTCGCGCAGCTTGGGCTGCTCGACTTCCGACTGCCCCGCGAGATCGGCCACGACGCCGACCACGAACGGCAGCTCCTTCACCTCGATCGCATCGCCGCGCTCGACCTCATAGGTGAGCTGCACGCGGGGCGGCCGCACTTTCTGCAAGCGTTTTTGTATGCTTTCTTTCTTCGCCATGGTCGGCTCCCGAATGCTGATGGTGTAGCGTGGGGATCAGCGCAGCGCGCTGAACGGATCTGACGCGCCGCCGCTTTGCGCGGCCTTGGCGGGGGCTGCCGGTGCCGCGGGTGCCGCAGGCGCCGTCAGTGCCGGAGTCGCTGGCGCAGCCGGCGTGGCGGCCGCGGCGCTCGTGCCGGCTTCCGGCGTTTCGGTTTTGCTCTTCGTGACGCGGCGGATCACGCGCTTTTTCTTCGGAGCCGGCTTGTCGTTCGGGTCGGGCGGGAACAGCGTGGCCTCGCCGAGGGTGTCACGCAACTGCTTGGCAAGCGCCTGCGCGTCCGACTTCGCATCGCCCGCGAGCGACGCGTCCTGGCGCAGTTCGCCAAGCGACTGCGTGGCTACGCGCAGGCCGGCAACCGCGAGCACGCTCTTTGCCTGACGATCCGACTGGTCGCGCTGCAGCGCTTCTTGCGCGGCGACGATAGCCTGACCGTAATGCCCCTGTGCAAACTGGATTTGCGCGATACGCGACCACGGCTCTTCGCGCGTCGGGTCGGACTTTGAAAGCTGCTGATAAAGCGCGATAGCGCGATCCTGATCGCCGCCTTTGGCGACAGTATCCGCATCCGCGAGTTGCTTATTAAAAGCCTCCGGTGTACTTGCCGCGTTGTTGCCCTGTGTCGCGCAACCGGCGATCATGCCGCAAGCCAACACTACCCCAGATAGTTTTACTAACAGACGGTCATTCATCGTTTTTCACCGACGTGCGATTTTTTAATTCGAGGGAGAAACCGGAGTTTTGCTTTGCTTCAAGTGCGCGGGTATAGTACAGGCCAAATTTCGATAATTCAACTTTCATGTGAAGAAGCATTGCACGAAAAAATACGCACGGATCTTTAAAACCAGCCAGGCAGAAATTGTTTCCTGGCGCAATAGCGGCACGCGGCGCTGCGGAAAAATTTTCCACTCAACGGTCGCAGCACCCGGCAGGCATCGGTTTTACATGCGCGTCGCATAAAGCGGCAGTAAACGGCAGAAAGCGGCGTGAGTGGCTGACATTTCGCCGAAATGGTTTCGTTATGAATGTTTAGACGGGGGACGGCGGCCAGCCGGTCGATGGATATGAATTCGCGCCTTGTTCGCCATGCATCGCTATTGATTACCCAGGCTGCCGCATGTGCGCTTCTGGGCGGTTGCGCCGCCGGCGTCACCGTGCTGGGAGCCGCCGCCAACGCGGCTTTGCAGGCAAGCGGCCTCGGCAAGCCCGAGTTGCCGGACGCGCAAAAACCACCGCGCAACGTGCCTGTCACCTTATACGCGGCGCCCAATCTGAATGCCGCGAATGACAAGCGGCCATTGGCACTGGTGGTGCGGCTTTACGTATTGAAAGACCCGACTTCATTCCAGCAGGCGCCATTCGACGCATTTACCGACGTGGCGAAGGAAAAGACCACACTCGGCGGCGATCTGCTTGGCGTGCGTGAAGTCACGCTAATCCCGGGCCAGCGTTACGTCGTGACAGAAAAAGTGTCGCGTGAAGCGCAGGCATTCGGTATCGTCGCGCTATTCCGCGATCCGGCCATGCAGCGTTGGAAATTCGCCTTCGACCCGGCAAAGTCGGAGAAATCCGGCATAATGGTCGGCCTGCATAACTGTGCAATGACGGTCACCAACGGTACCGTGATCCCGCCGGAACAGGGATTGCCTGCCCAGCCGCTCAATATGCTTTCTTCGGTTAGCTGCGGTTAAAACATGCCGTGACAGTGCGATTTAACATTTTCCAGAGAATTAACAATGCAGCGCCCGAATGGGGTTATTCGGGCCGCGCAGCACGCTGAACCCATATAACAGGTTTGAGATGAGTTATTCCGCAAAAGTGCTCTGGGGGGAAGGCCTGTTTCTCAGGCCGCAGCATTTTCAGCGTCAGGACGCCTATCATGAGGCGCGCCTGTTCGAGTCGATCCAGGCGATCCAGCCATATAACTGGGGTGTGCGCTCCGCCCGTTTCGACCGCGACGCGCTCGGCAGCAATGTGCTGCGGGTGAGCGAACTGTCGCTCGTGTTCCCCGACGGCGCGCTTTACTCCGCGCCGCAAGCGGACGACCTGCCGCCGCCCATCGCGCTCGACACGTTGCCCGACGGCATCAACGAATTCACGTTCTATCTCGCACTGCATCCGCTGCGCGAGACAGGCGCAAACTATTCGCAGGACAGCAACGCGGGTTTCGTCGCGCGTTACGTGAGCGAACAGGCGCCCGTTGCCGACCATTTCACCGATGCAGCCGAAGCCGACATCACCTTTCTCAAGACAAGCGTCAAGCTGATCGCGCACAGCGAGCCGCGCGACCAGTTGCTTTCGGTGCCGCTCGTGCGCGTGCGCCGCACTGCCACCTCAGGCTTCGAGATCGACGACAGTTTCGTGCCGCCCTGCCTTGCCATCGACGCCTCGCCGGTCCTGCATCAGCGGCTGCGCCAACTGATCGACGCACTGCAGGCAAAGGTCAGCGCGCTGTACGGCTTTCACCGCGAGCCGACCAAGAACATCATCGAGTTCCGTTCGGGCGACATTGCGTCGTTCTGGCTGCTGCACACGGCGAGCGCGGCGTTTGCAGCGCTTGCACATCTGTACCAGCATTCGGCGCTGCATCCGGAGCGGCTCTTCCAGGAACTGCTGCGCCTCGCGGGCCAGTTGATGACGTTCTCCAAGGGCTATGCGCTTTCCGACCTGCCGGCTTACCGGCACGACGATCCCGGCCCCGGCTTTGCGCGGCTCGACATGATCCTGCGCGATCTGCTCGAAACGGTCATCTCCACGCGCTACTTTGCGATCGCGCTCGAAGAAGTGCGTCCGTCGTTCCATGCGGGGCGGCTCGATTCGGGCAAGATCGACGACAAGACGATGTTCTACATTGCCGTCTCCGCCGACATGCCCACCGCCGAACTGGTCGAAGCGGTACCGGCGCGCTTCAAGGTCGGCGCACCCGACGACGTCGACAAGCTGGTGCTCTCGGCCATGCCGGGCGTGCGGCTCGTGTACACGCCGCAAGTGCCGCCCGCCATTCCGGTGCGGCCGGGCGCCTGCTACTTCTCGTTCGAGCCGCGCGGCGGGCTGTACGAGCGCATGCTGCAAGCGCAGTCGGCCATGATCTACGCGCCCTCGGGCATCAACGATCTTCAACTCGAACTGATCGCGGTCACATCATGAGCTACGCGCCTTCACTATTCGGCGGCAGCACGCCTGCCGCGACGCCCGTCCCGGCAACCGAACCGAGCTATCAGGTCCGCTCGCTGCTCGATTTGCTGTACGACGGCTTCTTCATGCTGTTCCTGTTGAAGAACGGCCGCGAGCCCGGCGAGGCGCACGAGTTCAGTCAGCGCATCCAGCAGTTTCTCGGCGACTTCGAGCGCGGCGCGAAGAAGCTCAACGCATCCGCCGAAGACGTGTATGCGTCGAAGTTTGCGTTCTGCGCGGCGATAGATGAGTCGGTGTTGTCGTCCACCTTCAGGATTCGCGCCGACTGGGAGCGGCGGCCTCTGCAACTCGTGCTGTTCGGCGAGCAGCTCGCGGGGGAAAAATTCTTCCAGTATCTCGAGGAATGCCGCGCCCAAGGCGCGGCGCGTCTGCAGTCGCTCGAGGTGTTCCACATGTGCCTGCTGCTCGGCTTTCAGGGCAAGTATCTGCTGGAAGGGCCGGAGAAGCTCGCGTATCTGACCGCGCGCCTCGGCGACGAAATCGCGCATATGAAGGGCAAGCGGGCGCAGTTCGCGCCGCACTGGCAACTGCCGGACCAGGTGGCGCACCGTCTCAAGCGCGAAGTACCGTTGTGGTCGATCGGCGCAGTGTTCGCGCTGGTTGGACTACTCGCCTATCTCGGCTTGAACACCTATCTGCGCGATCAGACCTTGCGCACGTTGGCGCCGTATTCGCAAGTGGTCAAGCTGGGGCCGCAGTCGGCCACGCTCACCATCTCGCTGCCGTAGCGTGACGCGAGGCAGGACGCAATCGCAAGTAAAACGGCCCGCTTCGAGCGGGCCGTTTTACTTATCGCAGCGAGAATGCGCTGAGCCGACTACCGCTTACTGCGACTCCTCCGCCCACACCGCGTTCTCGCGCGCCATCAGCGCCGTGGACGCCGCCGGCCCAAAGGTGCCCGCCGTATAGTTGCGCGGCCGTTCGCCCGACTTCGCCCAGCCTTCGAGAATCGGCTCGGCCCATGCCCATGCGGCTTCCAGTTCGTCGCGGCGCATGAAGTGCGTGAGGCGCCCGCGAACCACGTCGATCAGCAAGCGCTCGTAGGCCTCCGCGCGACGCTCGGTGAATGCCTGCTGCAAGTCGAGGTTCAGATTCACCGGCAGCATATGCATGCCGCTGCCCGGTTCCTTCGCCAGCATCTGAAGCTGAATGGACTCTTCCGGCTGCAACTGGATCACGAGACGGTTGCCGTAATTGCGCCCGCCGCTCGGAATGATCGAGAAAGGCAGGTCGGAGAATTCGATGACGATCTCCGACACCTTCTTTTGCATGCGCTTGCCCGTGCGCAGGAAAAACGGCACGTTGGCCCAGCGCCAGTTGTTGATATGCGCACGCAAAGCGACGAAGGTTTCCGCGCGGCTGCCGGCCGGCACGTTGTCTTCCTCGAGATAGCCTTTCACCGCTTCGCCGTTCACCGCGCCGGCCGTGTACTGACCGCGCACCGTGTCGCGCGCGATGTCCTCGGGCGTCATGGGCCGCAACGAGCGCAGCACTTTCAGCTTCTCGTCGCGCACGGCGTCCGGATCCAGCGACACGGGCGGCTCCATCGCGACGATGCACAGCAGTTGCAGCAGGTGATTCTGCACCATGTCGCGCAGCGCACCGGTCTTGTCGTAGAAGCCTGCACGGCTGCCCACGCCGACGGTTTCCGCCACCGTGATCTGCACGCGCTTGATGTACGGCGCCTGCCACAGCGGTCCGAAAATCGGATTGCCGAAGCGCAGCACCATCAGGTTCTGCACCGTTTCCTTGCCGAGGTAGTGATCGATCCGGTAGATCTGCGCTTCGCTGAAATGCTTGCCGACCGCCGTGTTGATTTCCTGAGCGGACGCCAGGTCGTGGCCGAGCGGCTTTTCCAGCACGACACGAGAGAGTTCGTCCACGAGCCCCGCCGCCGAGAGATTCTCGCAAATGTTCATGAACAGATCCGGCGACGTTGCCAGATAGAACACACGGCGCACGCCGTCGCGCGACGCTTGCCTCAGGCGCTGGTAGTCGTCGGCGGAATCGACGTCCATGCGCACGTATTCGAACAGCGCGAGAAATTTGTCCCACGCGGCGGCGTCGAACGCCTTCTTTTCGATAAAGGGCTTGGCCTTCTGCTCCATGAACTCGGCGATGTATTCCTCGCGCGACCAGGGCTTGCGGCCGATGGTGAGAATGCGTGTTTCGGGCGGCAAGTTGCAGTGCAGATGCGCCATATAGAGCGCGGGCAGCAGCTTGCGAAACGACAGGTCGCCGGTGCCGCCGAAAATGATCATGTCGAGCGCAAGCTCGGGAGTCGCAGAAGCGTGTTGAGTCGTCATAGCGCGGTCGCAGCGTCGTGGGAAGGAAGGTGTCGTCGGCGCCAAACAACAGCGGCCACGACTGGCCTTGGGCAAAGCAGAAAAAACGCAGGCGCGGTCCGGGCGACACGCATCGGCAGGTTTTCTGGCAAACGCCTATGGTGCAACGTTTTGAGATTGTTTGCACGGCAACATGTGCCGCAGCTTGGCGCAATATGCCAAACCGTTCGGCCAAAGCCCTGTCTTAAAGGGCTTTTTTGGTCCGACGATGGAGCGTGGCGCGAGCGGAACCGCGTTGCCCGGGAAGCTGGCGCGGCCGACGCGTTAGTCCGACACGTTAGTCCGGGCGTTGGTCCGAGCGTTGGTCCGAGCGTTGGTCCGAGCGTTGGTCCGAGCGTTAGGGCCTGCGTTCGCGTGGCCGCGTCAACCGTGCGCCGCCACGCCGCGCGGGGCCCTCGATTAGCCGCCGGAAAGCGCTTCGCGCGCAACCCGGCACGCCGCCAGATCCCACGCCGCACAGCCGACGCTTTTGAAGACAACCGGGGTTTGCGACGGCGCCCACGCAGCGTTGTCCAGCACCGAGGCAATGCCACGCACGCCGGCCCAATCCACGCCTGCCTGAATGAAATCGCCGGCTTCGTGTCTGGCGCCGGCCACGTCGTCGACGAAAAGCGCGCTGCCCGCGAGGGTCCGCGCGCCGATCTCCACCATCTCGGGCGTGAACGCACCGACGCCGATCACGAGGCGCCCCGCGCGCGCCGTTTCGTCATAAACGGCCTGACGGCTGGTGGTCAGCGCAATCACGGTGTCGATCGAATCGGGCAGCGCTGCATCCGGCTCTGGAAGCGGGCGCAGCTCAGACGTCTTGCCGCGATGCGCGGCGCAAAACGCCTCCGCGCGTGCCGGCGCACTGCCCTTCACCCATACGCGCGCTCGCGGATACAGTTCGCCGATCGCCTCCAGATGATTCAGTGCCTGCGTGCCGGTGCCGATCAGCAGGAATTCGCGCGGCGCGGCGGCCGCGAAAGTGCGCACACCGAGCATGGACATAGCGGCGGTACGGCGCCCCGTCACCGTCGGGCCGTCGAGAATGAAGAGCGTCTCGCCGGTGTCGGCGTCGAACGCCATTACCTGGCCGTGGATAGTCGGCAAGCCGCGTGACCCGTTGCCCGGGCAGACGTTGACCAGCTTGTGGATCGCGAGATCGGGCGCGCTCGCCGGCATAGACAGCAGAATGCCGCCTGCGTTGAGCGGCAGACCGAGCCGTTCGGGGCTGGCTATGCGCCGCTGCGCATAGTCGATACTCGTGCGCTTCAATGCGTCGACGAGCGCGGCGTAAGGTGTCAACCGCGCGGTCGCGGCGGCGTCGAAAATCTGCGTGGTCGGACGGGTCATGAGCTAATGGGTGTTGGCGTGGTCGCAGTCGGAACAGCCGATTCTACGACGCGTGACCGCCTGCCCGGTGTGTGGTCAAAAAGCTGGAGTGGTGGCATGAGCCGATGGCATGACCCAGTGGCATGAGCCGATGGCATGACCCGATGGCATGACCCGGTGGCATAACCGCGGGGCATGAGCCAGCCGCATGGCCGAGCGGCATTACCTTACCGCATAGCCCGATGGCACGATCTCACCGCATCGCCAACGGCATCACTTCACCGCATCGCCAACGGCATCAAAAAACGCCTTGACGAGCACACACGCCTCGGCGAGCGCGGCGGGTTGCCCCGCGCATCGCGCATGACCCGCACGCACCTGCCGAATTACTGCGCCGTGTCTGGTTTCGCGCCGCTGTCGCCGGACTTCTTTCCGCCCTTGAACATCGCGCGGCAAGGCGGACTCAGTTCGTCGATGTGCTGTTTCATGCAGGCCGTGATTTTCGCCTTGTTGGGAATCTCGGAGGCGCAAAAATGCATTGCGTCGCCGCGGCAGGCCTTGGCCTGTTCGTCGCGGGTCGCGGCATGGGTCTGGGCCGCGGTCACAGCGCTGAGCGCGACAAAGCTCGCGGCGAGCAGGGCGTGAGTTTTATTCATGTTGGGTCCTGTATCGCGGATGTCGATACAGGAGCGTGAGCAGAAAACGGGCCTGATCATCGGCGTAGTTGGCGCGAGCACGTGCTAGGAGCACATTCGGCGAGCAGTTGCTGCAAGCCTTTGCTGCAAGCTCTCGCTGCAAGCCCTCGCCGCCTTGCTGCAGGCCCCCGCTTCGCTGCCTGCCCATTCGTGCGTCGCCCCCGGCCCTTTATCCGCGCGGCGGCGGCTCAGCACTCAGCCGTAGCGGAGCGTCATGCCGCGGCCGGCATAAAAGCGCGTCATCGTCGCAAACGGCAGATAGACATTCGCCTGTTGCGCCCCGATTCCCGACGGATTGTGAAACCAGACTCCGCCCGAATCGCGTCCGTGCAGCAGAACGAGGTGCCCGCCGCGGTGCTGATTCGGCTCTGCGGGATAACGGATCTCGGGGCTGACGGACACGATGGCAAGCGTGCGTGCATCCAGACGCGCGGCGATATCCTCAAGAGAAGCCTGCGGCAGCACGTCGACATGCACGCCGAACGCCTCTTGCACCCACGCAGCAAACGGGCGGTAGATCAGGCCGTCGACGCCGCCGTCCTCGCGCATGCGATACACGCCGTGCCGCAACGCGTCGTCGAGCAGCGCCGCCCGCGGGCCGTGTTCGACGCGCCAGTAGTCGAGCGCCGACTCGAGGCACGTCAGACCGCAAAGGCGTTTGGCCCAGAAACGGTAACGTTGCGGATCGGCGAAGCCGCTTCGTCGCCAGCCGGGGTCGTCGCAAGGATCGCAGTGTTTCTCCACGATAAGGCCAACCCACTCGGGGCTACCCCATTGCGTGTAGTAAGGCACGCCGGTGTGGCGCAAGATGGATTCGTTCATGCTGACGCGAAAGAGAGAAAAGCCGGGACGTGAAGCACGGCCGACGCGCTCACAGCATGCTGCGAGGCCGCTGCATCGTGCCGTCGAAAAAGCGCTGCAAACGGAACGCGGCCAGATCGAGCGACGGCTGCCCGCCGTCGTTGAGCTCTGCCAGCAGCTTGCCGACAATCGGTCCCATCGCGAAGCCATGCCCGCAAAAACCGGTGGCGATGGTAAGACCGCTGACCTGCGGCGGCGCGTCAATGACCGGAATGCCGTCAGGCAACACGTCGATCAGACCGGCCCACGACTCGACCACCTGCGCATCCTTTAACGCGGGAAAAAGCGCGCCCAGTTTTGCGAGCGCGCGCGGCGCGTGGCTAGTGTTCGGCTGCGGCTGCGGGTCGCGTGGGTGCAGCACGCGCTCGTTTGGCGGCACGACGCCCGGCAGACGGTCCCGTAAATCGCGCAGACATGCGCCGTTCAGATGAAAGCTGAATTTCTCGCGCTGACTCCACAGTTCTGGCAAAAACCATTTGAGCGCGCGGAAGTGGCCGAGCGTCATGTCAACGTCGACCTGCATGTCGTCAGCGAGATTGATCGCGCCATTCGCGCGTTGCCGGATGCCGAGGCCATGTCCCCAGAAGGTCGATGCGCTTACAGCTGGTAGCGGATTCGTGCGCATGCAGGTGCCGCGCACCGCCTGCTGCGGCAGTTCGAGGCCCATTGTTTTCAGCAGGCGCCAACTGCTCGCGCCCGCGGCGCAAATGAAACGCGACGTGCGGACCACGCCGCGTTCCGTTATCACGCCACTGACCGCACCGGCCGCGCGCTCCACGCCGAGCACGCCGCAGCCTTCGAAAAAGAGCGCGCCGGCTTGCGCAGCCCGCGCCGCGAAAGCGGCCGCCGCGCGGCGCGGTTCGGCCTGACCGTCGCTTGGCGTATAGAGGCCACCGAGCGCCGGGCCTTGCATGCCGGTCACCACCGTGTCGATCTGCTTGCGCTCGAGCATGCGCGTATCGAGCCCGTGCTGCCGTGCAACGTCCATCCATTGCTGGAACGAGGTCCAGTCCGCCTCGTCGGTCGCGACGTAAAGGCAGCCGCCCTGGCGCCACTCCAGATCGAAATTCAGTTCCCGCTCGAGGCCGGTCCACAACGCCATGCCGGCCATCATCAACGGGACTTCTGCCGACTCGCGGCCCTGCTGGCGCACGAAACCCCACGCGCGCGACGACTGCTGTCCGGCAATGCGCGACTTGTCGAGCACGACCACCGACAACCCGCGCCGCGCCAGATAATAGGCAGCCGCACAACCCATAATGCCGGCCCCGGCAATCACGACGTCGGCACGTTGCGGAAACGCCTGGTCTGCGGCGGTGAAGCCGGCGTGTAGTGGATAGGTCGTCGTCATCGAGCGGGAAAGTTTTTAAGCGCGGGCGTAATCTTCTCAGGCACGCGGGCAGTCTGCAATGCAAGGCCTGCGAGAAGCGCTGCAAAGCCGATCCTGCCAGCGCTGGGAGCGAGTGGCCAGGCATGGTCTCATTTATCTGCGAGACGAATAAACGGCAAATATTCGTCAGGCAGATAGAGCGACGCTTTATTTGCGACGCGAATATTTGCCAATTATCCGCGAGACGAATAAGATGTAGTTATTCGTCTCGCGGATATTTTCCCATGCTGCATGTCATCGCCACCCCGGATCAGCTCGCCCAGTTACTCGCCGCCAGCCGGCGGCAGGCAGGTTTGACGCAGACCGAAGCCGCCGCGCGTGTCGGCGTGAGCCAGAGCCGCATTTCCACGTGGGAAACCGACGCCGCAGCGCTGACCGTCGCACAGTTGCTGTCGTTATGCGGCGCGTACGGGCTGCAACTACAGGTGCGCGACAAGAATCAGCCGCAAGCAGAAGCGGCGCCTCGGGCCGAGTGGTAAGCATGGCGCGGCCCACTCATTCACGCGCGCTTTCCGTGTGGGCGAACGGCGAGCGTGTCGGCACATGGCGCCTTCCGCCACGCGGTCCAATGGAGTTTTCCTACGACACGGCGTGGATCGGCTCGCCCGCCGGCCGGCCACTGTCGCTCTCGCTGCCGTTCACGCCAGGCAACATGGCGCACAAAGGGCCGCGCGTGCTCAACTATTTCGACAATCTGCTGCCCGACAGCGAGGTCATCAGAAAGCGCATTGCGCAGCGCTACCGGACCGGGACACTCGACGCCTTCGACCTGCTGCAAGCCGTAGGCCGCGATTGCGTGGGCGCCGTGCAGTTGCTGGCTGAAGACGAAGCGCCGGTGGGTGTAGACCGGATCGACGGTACGCCGCTTTCCGAGGCCGGAATCGAGGCCATGCTGACGCGCACGGTCAGCGCGCCGGCGCTCGGCCCGGCAGAGCAAAGCGACGACGACTTCCGCATTTCCCTCGCGGGCGCGCAGGAAAAGACCGCGCTGCTATGGCACGACGGGCAATGGCAGCGGCCTCACGGCGCCACGCCTACCACGCACATTTTCAAGCTGCCGCTCGGACTTGTCGGCAACAAGCTGGCCGACCTCAGCACCTCGGTCGAAAACGAATGGCTATGCCTGCGCATTCTGGGCGCCTACGGCCTGCCGGTCGCGAACACCGAAGTCATGACCTTCGGCAAACAGCGCGTGCTGAGCGTCGAGCGCTTCGACCGGCAACTGCATTCGAGCGGACAATGGCTGCTGCGCCTGCCGCAAGAGGATTTTTGCCAGGTGTACGGCGTCCCTTCGCATCGCAAGTACGAGAACGAAGGCGGTCCCGGTGTGCTCGACCTCGCGCGCGTTCTGCAGCAATCGGTCGCGGCCTCGCAAGACATCGAAACGCTCCTTGCCAGCCAGATTCTGTTCTGGATGCTCGCCGCGCCGGACGGCCACGCGAAAAACTTCAGCATCCGCCTGCTCGCGGGCGGTCAGTACCGGCTTACGCCGCTTTACGACGTCATGTCGATCTGGCCAGTGGAAGGCAACGGGCCGAACCAGTGGTCGTGGTTCAAGGCGCGCCTTGCGATGGGCATGTGGTCGCGCAGCAAGCACGACGCTTTTCGTGACGTGCAGCGGCGCCACTTCAACACCATGGCGCTCAAGTGCTCGTACGGCGCAAGCGCCGAACCGCTGATAGAACGCCTGCTGGAACAGACCTCGCAGGTCATAGATCAGGTCTCCGCACAATTGCCCGACCGGTTTCCCGCCAAGGTCGCGGAACGCATCTTCAAAGGTCTGAGGAATTCGGCCGCGAAGCTGGCGGCCATGCCGCCGGGCTGACGGCATCGGCAGGAGCCCGGATGGATATGGCCCGTTTTCGCCGGTAAAATGCCGTATTCAGAAAGCATCGAAAAGCGCGTGCCTGAACGCCTGGAGAGTCCGAAGCGGATCGCCAGATCTGCCGGATTTCCCAGTGCGCGAACAGACGCAGCGCCGCTGTTAAACGCCGACCGCGAGGTTTTTTGCGGTACATTTGCTGTCCCCCGCGTAGCCGCGTAGCGCTGCGTGCATGACGCAACGCCGCGCTACGCCTGCCGTATCGCCCCTCCACAGCCCTTTAAGAACGGCGGATTCTCACGCAGTATGACCAACGAAACACACTCACCTGACTCCATCGCAGTCGCCGAGCGCGTGCGCGAGTTGATGAGCCGGCACGGAATCGGCAAACGACAGCAAACCACGGAACTTTGCCGCATCCTCGATCTGAGCTTTTCGCAGGGACACCGCAAGCTGCGCGGCAACAGTCCGTGGACCTTGTCGCAAATCAAGAAAGTCGCTGAAGCGTACGGCGAACCCGCTGCACAGCTTTTCGGGGCACAGTCGCTCGATCCCGGCATGGTCGGCGCGATCGCACAAGAAGCTGTGTTCTGCATCGGCGCGATCGAGTTGCCCTGCACCGCATGGGTCGGCGCGGCGCTCGAAGCGGGCAGCCGTCCGGAATTCGTCGCCTACTCGAAGCTCGGCCAGTGGCGCGTCGCGCGGCACGACGGCGCGCTTTACCACAGCGCCTACGAAGTTCATAAGATCGAGATCTACCCGCGTCGCGCGGAAACGGACAAGCCCACCATTGCCGTGGTAGACGACGACCAGGCGAGCGCCGACAACCTGCGCGACTATCTCGAACGCAGCGGCTTTGCCGCAGTCGCCATCTACGGACTCGCGGCCTTTGCCGAGCAACTGCAAACCCAGGTGTTCGACGGCATCGTGATCGACTGGCTGTTCGGCGCGCAAACCTCGGCGGCCGCGATCCGCGCGGTGCGGGCCTCGGAGAATCCGGATGCGCCAATTTTCGTGCTGACCGGCGAATTGCTCACGGGCAAGGCGAGCGAGTCCGAAATCAGCCAGGTAATCCGCAATTACGACGTGGCCTGCTATGAAAAGCCAGCACGAATGGCGATTCTGGTGGCCGACCTGTCGAAACGGCTGAATCGGCCCTGAATCGGCACCTGCTGAGTGTCGCGCGCGTTCCCTTTACCGTCTGCTTACCGTCCACTCAAACCGTGTGCCGCGAAGCCAGTGCACGCTGCAATGCGTTGCGCAGATCACCGTAATGTACTGGCTTCAATAACGCTTCGAAAAACGGCCGCGCGCCCGACGCGTGGTTGCCCTGCCCGTCTGTTGCACGTTGCGTTTCGGCCTCCGGTGCATACGCGCTGACCACGATCACCGGCACGCCGGATTCCCGCCCGCCGCGCGCCGCCAGATCCGCGAGAAACGAATAGCCGTCGCGCCCCGGCATGTGCAGGTCCAGCAGCACGACGTCGCAGCGGCCCGTGTCGAGCCACGCGAGCGCAGCGTCGGCGTCGGCAACGGCGTGCGCGTCGTAGTCCATGTGGGCGACCATTTCGCTGAGCGACTCGCGAATCAGCCCGTTGTCGTCGACGATCAGCACGCTCGGCCGCGCGCCACCCGGCTCGGCCTGCGCCTGCGCGCCGCGCGAAGGCGCGGGAGCGACCGGCGAGACCGGAATCGTCACGGTGAAGGTAGTGCCCTCGCCCACCACGCTGGCCACTTCGACGGTGCCGCCAAAGAGCCGCACCAGTCCCTGGACGATCGTGAGCCCCATGCCCGCGCCTTCGAAGCGGCGCGTGCGCGAGCCGTCGAGCTGCGTGAACTCCTGGAAAATCAGCGGAATCTGCGCCTGCGGAACGCCCGGCCCGGTGTCGCTGACCACGAAGCTCAACAGCGCGGGGCGCTGCATCAGCTTCACGCGGATCGTGCCGGTCTCCGTGTAGCGGATCGCATTGGTGACGAGGTTGTTGACGATCTGGCGAATACGGTGCGGGTCGGAATCGACGAGCCCCGTCACACCGCTCGCCTCGCTTTCGAGCTTCAGGCCGCGCGCCGCGGCGGACATTGCATGTTCGTCCACAATCGACGCGAGCAGCTCGCGCGGCTCGAAGTGCTCGTGACGCAGCTCGAGCTTGCCGGCGCCGAGCCGCGCGTAATCGGTCAGGTCCTTCATCTGCGCTTCCAGATGCCGCGCCGCGGTTTCGAGCCGCTGGATCACCTTGCGGTCCGCTTCGGAGTGGTAGTTAAAGCCGAGCAGTTCGATTGACGAAACAATCGCATGCAAAGGCGTGCGCAACTCATGACTGATCATGCCGAGAAACGCGTCCTTCGCGAGACTCGCCTCGCGCGCCGCGCGGCTCGCCTGGTGCTCGGCCTCGAGCGCCGCGTGCTGCTGGTGCATGAGCCGCGTGCGGCGCCGGCCGTTGACCACAAGCAGGAGCGTCGCAGCCGCGGACAGCAGCAGCAGGACCATGCCGCCGGCAAACAGCAAACGGCGCTTGTCGATGAAATCGCGATTCAGAGCCTCGCGGTCGGCGACGTCGGCGAAACGGCGGCTTAGCGCCAGATCGTTGACTTCGTTCCAGTGCAGGCGCAATTGCGCGACGACCCGGTTGACGCCGCCGGGGTCCTTCGGCAGGGTCGCGACATCGGGCGCGAGGCCCCTCAGCATCCGGTCGAGCGCGTGGATTTCATCCAGTTGTCGTTGCACCAGTGCGACCTGGGTGGTGAGCCTGAGTGTGGAGCCCTCCATGACATGCAGCTTCGATTGCAGCAACTGGTAGCGCAGCGTAATGCGCTGGTAGTCGTCGTCTACGCCGGCCTGGTACAGCAGCAACTGGTTCTCGAAGCGCGCATAAGCGATTTGCAGTTGCGCCGCGTCCCAATAGAAGCCGTCGTACGAGCCTGTCAGCGACTCGGTCGTATCCGGATTCAGCAGGTTCGAGTAGAGCAGATAGCCGATGGCGCCGGCGGGCGCCGCAAGCGCGGTGAGCCAGATCAGCACATAAAAAAACCGGCGCCACGGACGGCGCGTTATTTGACGATGAGTGCCTTGATCTGCCATACGAATTTCGAATCGCCCGAGGCGCCCGCGAGTTCATCGGGAAACGCATCGCGCGGGTAAATGAGGAACAGCGGGCCGAAATCGGTGATTTTCAGGCGCCGGCCGTTCATGTTGTATGCCACCACCACGCCATAGCGGTCGCAGTCCGTTACGGGGATGGTGTACGTGTAGTCGTCGAGCGTATGTATTTCGACCTGCGTGCCACGCGCGCCGACCGTCTTCAGAATATCCGCGAGCAGCGGTCCTGTGAAGGTGGAGCGCGGCGTCCAGGTGGTCGCGGTGGTGATCGAATGAGCCGGCAGCGCCAGCAACTGGGCCTCGTCGAAGTGATAGGCGCGGTGCGCCGCGTCGTTAGTCTTGCCGATCTTGCCTGTCACGTCGAGCGAGAGTGCGGTGGGGTCAGTCTGCGCCGCTGCGCTCCATACGGCCAGCGCGAAGATGAGCCCGATAGCCCAGCGCGCGCCCGCAGGCGCGCCTGATCTGCGTTGCACTGTTGCCGTCACATTGGTCATTTGCTTTTTATCCGTGGTCTGTTTTCTTGCGGCGCCGCTGCCCTTGTGGGCGCAGCGCCCCGGCTTGCCGTCGCACGCGTCACCCCGACGCGCGATTGCCGAACGGCATGCATAATATCGTCAAAATTCTTTGCAGAATAAACGAAGGTCTGCCGCCAGCCGGTCTTGCCGCGCAACGGCGGCCCTCCCGCATGCGTTATGCGACTCAACGAGCGTTATGAACAAGCCGGTTTTGCCCCTCACGTATGAGCAACTCGATCACTGGATCGAATCGCTGCAGCCCACGTTGCTCGCCGAAAATTTTGCGATGGCAATCGGCATTCTTCGCGGCGGCGCGCCGCTCGCGCTGATGGTTTCGCACTCGGCGGGCGCGCCCGTTGCGTTCTTGCGCTACGACCGCGGGTCGCGCACGGTTGCGTGGGACTCGACGCTGCCCATGCCGCCCGCCGGCTCAAAAGTCCTGCTGTGCGAGGACATTGCAGGACGGGGCTTCACGCTGGTCGATTGCATTGCATTTCTTCAGCAGCATGGCCTCGTGGTGAAGACGCTGACTGGCGCGGTCGACGATCTCAGCCGCACGCAGCCGGACTACGCGATCGACGCCCGCGGCTATTTCGCGCTCTTTCCGTGGGAGCGCCAGGCGTACACGCAGCGTTATCGCGACGACTGGGCGCGCGTGGAAGCCGGCGAAGCCGCCGCGATGGCGCACGATCACGACTATGCAACCTACGCGATCGACCTCGACGGCATCCTGCTGCCCGACGTGCCGCTCGCGCGCTACGACGAAGATCTCGCCGCGGCGCTCGTCGAACGCGACGCGCTACTGCCCTTCGAGGTGCTGCCCGGCATCGACCTGCAGCGTGTGCGCACGATCATCACGGGCCGGCCGGAAATGGACCGCGTGCGCACCGAGGCCTGGCTCGAACGGCATGGCTTTGGCCATATGCAACTGGTCATGCGCGTGCCCGGCTCGCACGACGAAAGCCCGGCGGGCGCCGCCGCGCACAAGGCGTCGGCGGCGCTGGCGGGCGGCGTCACGCATTTCGTCGAAAGCGATCCGGTGCAGGCGTTGCTGATCGCGCAGCAGGCACCGCTTCTGCGTGTGATCTGGTGGGATGCGCCGACCCGCACTGGCATGCTCGTGGGCGCCCGGGCGTGGGATTGAGCGAGCGGCTTTGAATGCCTGAGCATGAGCGCTGCTCCGGCACGCGTCGCGTGTCGCGTGTCGCGTGTCGCGCGTCACGTCACGTCACGCTTCGCGCGTCTCAGCCGTTTCCTTGCGGTCCTTCGCGTCGTGCAGATGCAGGTGACGTGCGGCACGCTGCGAGGCGACGATAATCAGCTTCATGGTTGCGCGCGTCGCGCCGACGAACAGCTTGCGCGCAATACGCTCGTCGAACGCAGCGAAATCGACCTCGGTGAGAATCACGCACGGTGCCGCCTGCCCCTTGAAACGGTAGATGGACTCGAACAGTACGTCACCTTCACGATATTCCGGATTCCCAAACAAATCGTATTTGCCGGTGAAACTGCGCAGCCGGTGCGGGCCGAGATGATCCTGCGCGGTCATCACCGAGCCCTCGCGTCCGCGAAACGACAGCACCGCGATGTCCTGCTTGCGAAATCCCAGCGATAGCGCCTGCGTAATGGCGCGCTTGGTCGCTTCCGTCGCGGCCTCGGCGGCGTTCGCTTCGTCGTAGACGGACACGGAAATATCCGAGCCGTCGAACGGGCTGCCTGAGGCAAGCCCCGCCGCACTGTGCACCGAAGCGCCGACCACCTCGCGCACATAGTCGAGAATATCGCGCGGGCTGCGGTAGTTCGTGGTTTCCTTGAGCGTGGTCCAGCCTGGCAGCGCGACCGGCTCGCGCATATACAGGTTCTGCAGCGGATCCTCGAGCCACCACCATGCGCCGCCGGGGCGCAGCAGGCGTTCGAGCGCGGCGACCCACGGTTCCTGGAAGTCCTGCCCTTCGTCGACGATCAGCACGTCGAATTGCCAGCGCGCGTCGATGGGCGTTTCGGCGAACATCGCCTCGAGCTGGTCGAATACCTGGCCCGATTCGAAATCGGGCTCGCGGCCCGCGTCGCGCGCGATCCAGTCGCACAGCTGGTGATAATTGGCGACCTTGGCCTGCGGCGGCGCGACGCGCGCGATGTGATCGGCGAGCGGCCGGTTAAAGCACACATACAATGGACGCTCGCCGCGCGCGGCCGCGTCTTTCATCACCTGCACGGCGAGTTGCGTCTTGCCGGAACCGGCCGTGCCGATCACGCGCAAACGGAATGGCGAAAACTCGAGCCGCCGCGCCCACGTTGCGAGGCCGCCCGCGAGCCGCGTGACGAGCGTGCCGGCCTGACCGACGAGCGCGCTGGCGTCGGGCGTGAGCGCGAGTTCATCGGCGAGAAAGTGATGGATTTTCGACGCGCACGGCAGGCGCGGTTCGTCGGCCGGCAACGCTTCGCGAATCACGGCGGCCAGCCGGTCGCGCCGGGTCGCGTCGACAATGCGCGCCGGGTTCACCCCGGCAATCGCGGCGTCTTTCACAATGTGGTCGGGGCAGTACAGAAGTTCTTCGATGAAATAGGTGCCCGCGCCGAACGCCGCGGTAAAGCGCCGGTGCAAACCTTCGATGGTGTGCGCAAGCGCAATCGCCACATTACGTTCGGTTTGCAGATAGACCTTTACCAGCCCTTTCGGCGTTTCGCGCAGAAAACCCGTTTTCTGTTCGACGATCATCACGCGTCCGGCCGGACTGACGATCACGAAGTCGGCCTCGCCGAATACCGAGAAGTTCTGGTTCAGCCGCGTCCAGTGCACACCGTGATAGACGGTGTAGTTCTCGGGCAACGCCTTTTCGAGCAGCGCCAGGGTCTCGCGTTCGCGCGCCGCCGCGCCGGTGGCGGCGAGGCTCTTCCAGTCGTCGGGGACAATGCGGGCCATGCGGTGCCTCGTCGTAATTCGGTGCGCTCATTGTACGCAACGCATGGCAAGCGAGGCATGCAAACGCAGGGATCGTGTATCGTTACTGGTTGAACGCCGCGCAAGGCGCGGCTTGCCAATTGTCGACAAAAAAGGATTGACCGGATGATTACGATCTGGGGACGCACGAACTCAGTCAACGTGCAAAAGGTATTGTGGTGCTGCGACGAACTGGTGCTGCCGTATGAGCGCATCGACGCGGGCCTGCAGTTCGGGCGCAACAACGAACCCGCCTATCTTTCGATGAACCCGACCGGCAAGATTCCCACGCTGGTGGACGACGACTTCGTGCTGTGGGAATCGAACTCGATCTTGCGCTATCTGGTGCTGCAATATGGCGCGGCGAGCCCGCTGTATCCGGCCGAGCCGAGACTGCGCGCGAGCATCGACCGTTGGCTCGACTGGTCGCTCTCCACGCTGCAGCCGGCGGAGCGGCCGGTGTTCTGGACGCTCGTGCGTACGCCGCCGGAACAGCGCGACGCGACGAAGCTGGCCGACGACGTCCGCAACGTCACTCAGCTGTGGCGCCTGCTCGACACGCATCTGCAGGGCCGCTTCTTTCTGGAGAGCGACAAGTTCACGCTGGCCGATATCGTCATTGGCGCGTATGCGAAACGCTGGTTTGGTCTCGCGGGTATCGAGCGTCCGCCGCTGCCGAGTCTCGAGCGCTGGTACTCGCGCATCGCCACGCGGTCGGGGTTCAAGAAATACGTGGACTTTCCGTTGACCTGATCCGGGGCCGCGCGCGTTTAGGCGATTGTGCGGGATGGAACAGATTGTTTGGCGACACAATGCCCGAGTCCGTGAGGCGCTGGGCGGTTGAGGCTGCGCCGTTCGTGGCAGTGACTTTCCGGTTATGCCGCCGCGCGGCAAGGCCGCCTGCCTCAGGCAGCAATCCGGCATTGGCCTTTATAATCGCTTCATGAAGAACGCCAAGCCCGCCCCGCACTCCACCACTCCCGCCAGAACGGATCAAACCGTTGCTGCGGCCGAGGCACATGCGCACCCGCATGATGACGCACACGCGCCGCGGCACACGCATGGCGAGTCGCCCGAAGCCGCGCTGGCTCTCGCGGAAGAATACTGTCGGGAACGCGGCGAAAAACTCACGCCGATCCGCCGCAAAGTGCTCGAGCTGCTGCTGAATTCAGGGCGCGCCACCAAGGCGTATTCACTGCTCGACGAAATGCGCCAGATCCACCCCGGCTCCGCGCCGCCCACGGTGTATCGCGCGCTGGACTTCCTGCTTTCGGCGGGGCTCGTGCATCGCATAGAGTCGATCAACGCCTTCACGGTCTGCCACGACCTCACGCAATGCCAGCACGGCATTCTGGTGGTTTGCCAGCAGTGCGGCAACGTTACCGAGCTGCATCAGCCGAAACTGCGCCAGGCGCTCATCGCCCAAATAGAGGACGCGGGCTACCGGGTCGCCAGCGACGAAATCGAACTGAAGGGAGTGTGTTCCGCCTGTCAGGCCGTGGAAGTAGTTGCGCCGGCCGCCTCCAAGGTGGGGGCAACGGCGCCTGGCGCCGCGAAATAAGCATGGCCGGCGGCCGTCGCGGCATGCTTCGGGGGACCTGGAGCCGCCGCGCCCAGCGTGAGCTGATATAACACTGGGCCAAGGCCCAGCGCGCCTCGGGCGCCGTATTAAACCGGGTTACCGGTCGAGCTTGGCGCACTGGCGGAGCTGTCAACACGGTGCCAACGGCGACGACGCGCGGCGCGGTTCCAGCGCTACATTCGCTGTGCGGCGGGCGAAGCAGAGCCCACTCCGTGCGTTGCGTTCACTTCGCCGCAGGCTACCGCGCAACCCGCCGCGAATTAAAGCTAAACGCGCCTGCGCCGTGCATTCAGCGCGCCGCGCGCGCACCAATGGCGTCGTGCAGCAAGGTCACGAGATCTTCCGGCAAGGCCGGCTTGGTCATGAAATGCTGGAAACCCTCGCCGATACTTCGCAGACGGTAAGCGTCGTCGGTATGGCCTGTCAGCGCCACGGCCACTGAAGGTGGGTGATCGCCGCGAATCTCGTGGTCGCGCAGACGCTGGATCAGGTAGAAGCCGTCCATGGCGGGCAGTTCGAGGTCGCATACCACCGCATCGGGCAGCAGACGGACCGCCGCTTCGACACCCTCTTCCGCATCCGCCACTGCAACGACGTTTGCGCCTTCCGCTTCGAGCAACAAGGTCAGCGATTCCCGGCTGTCCGGGTCGTCTTCTACGAGCACGATCGTGGCCTGATCGAGTCTCAATGCTCCGTTCATCTTCTGTTGTTGCTCTAAAAATCCGGTTAGGCCGTCAGGCTTGGCCAAGGTGTCACCCTGCTGCTTGTGCTGTTGATGTTGTTTGCCGCCGGTTTGCGCGGCCGCGATGTTGCTGTTCATGGTTCCGACTCGATTTCATGTGCCGAGTTGCAGGAAAGCGCACGATTGTAATCAAGGCCCCTGCCACGCGCGCACCATAACGCGCCAAAATTGCACGCCAATGAAAAAACGGCTCGCGGTGCCCTGCTCACGGCAACCGGTGCCGACACCCGCCTCGCCGCGGCCACGTGCGATGACTTGCACAGCGCGCGCCGCAGCAGCGTTCTTGCGTCTTGCTGCACAGATTTCTTCTGTGACGCCGCGCAACCCCGATGCACGACGCTCACATTCATGCCATGGGTAGCAGGTTATGTGCCGCGCATTGGCTCGATCAAGACGCGCGCGCGGATTGACCGCCATTCACCTTGTTTAGTCCGATGAAGCTTTCTTCGGACCAATGCCCTGCGTGAGCAGCGCAACCGCGTGACGGGCGATTTCTTCTTCGCCCGGTTGACGGCGTTTGGGATCGGCGCGCCATAGCTTCGAAGTGGCAAGAGGCAAGACCGTCAGGCCGAGCAGCGTGATGAACATCAGCGACGGCTCGAGCGCCGGATTCAAACGGCCTTCTTTCTGCCAACGTTCGATGGCGGCAAGCGACATCTTCTGATTCGCGTTGCCGAAACGTTCGTGCATGCGCTGACGCAACAACCCGCTGTCGCTGATCACTTCACGCACCCATAGCGACGGAAACCACGGATGCGCGACCGCAGCCCGCACCATGCGTTGCGCGAGCTGCGTGATGGCCGCGACGGGATCGTCCGCATGCTCCTGGAACGGTACGCCAAGACTCGCGCGCAACGGGCCGATGCGCTCGTCGATCAGCACATCCAGCAACTGCTCGCGCGTCTTGAAGTAGTAATGCATCATGGCCGGCGTGAAGCCCGCCTCGCGGGCAATCTCGCCGAGCGTCGTGTCGACGATTCCCTGGCGGGCGAACAATTCGAGCGCCGCGTCGAGCAGGCGACTGCGCTGCTCGGCGCCGCGCGCTGCGCCCGAAGGGCGGCCAGGTCGCCGCACCGCGACGTCTTGCGGCCGGGCGCTCACGGCGGCTGCCGCGGCCAGTTCAGCCGCTACGCTTGTGCGGCGCTTCGCCCTCCCGCCTACCGGTGGCGCAGCCGCCTTGCTGGCCGACGCCCCCACACCGCTCTCTTTCTTACCCGCTGACGGACTCTTTGCCATTGCTCTCGTTTGACGTGCGACCAGATGTCGCATATATTAATTTCTGCATTAATTAATTTCAAGGCATCCCAGCCATGCAACAGTCAACTCTCGCGCAACCGCAGCGCCTGCTCAACGCGAATCCGCACCCCGCGCCTGAAGCAGCGGAGCAAAGCGGGCATCCGGCCCCCCAGCGGGACGCGCGCGCCGCCGGCCACCCGCCGATCCGCCTGCTCTTTCCCGCACTGCTGCTCGTCATGCTGCTTGCCGCGCTGGACCAGACCATCGTGTCCACGGCGTTGCCGACCATCGTCGGCGAACTGGGCGGGCTCAACAATCTGTCCTGGGTCGTGACTGCCTATCTGCTCAGCTCGACCATTGTCGTGCCGCTCTATGGCAAGCTCGGCGATCTGTTCGGCCGCAAGATCGTGCTGCAGGCTGCAATCGGACTCTTTCTCGCGGGTTCCGCGTTGTGCGGCATCGCGCAGGACATGACGCAGCTGATCGTGTTGCGCGCATTGCAAGGACTCGGCGGCGGCGGCCTGCTGGTCGTAACAATGGCCGCAATCGCAGATGTCATTCCGCCTGCCGAACGTGGCCGCTATCAGGGCGTGTTCGGCGGCGTATTCGGTCTCGCCACGGTCATCGGTCCGTTGCTCGGCGGCTTTCTCGTCGAGCACCTCACGTGGCGCTGGATCTTTTATATCAACCTGCCGCTCGGCATTGTCGCGCTCGCCGTGATCGGCACGGTGTTCAAGCCGCACGTACGTCACGTGAAGCACACTATCGACTATATGGGTGCCGCGTTTCTCGCAGGCGCGCTCACCTGCATCATCCTGTTCACGAGCGAGGGCGGCACGATTCTGCCGTGGACCTCTCCGCAACTCTGGCTCACGCTGTGCATGGGGCTCGTCGCAATTTGCGGCTTTATCCACGAAGAGCGCAGCGCGGTCGAACCGCTCATGCCGCTCGAACTCTTCAAACAACGTACCTTTGTGCTGAGCAGTCTGATCGGATTTATCGTCGGCGTGTCGATGTTCGGCGCCGTGACTTTTCTGCCGCTTTATCTTCAGGTGGTAAAAGGCGCCACGCCCACGCAAGCCGGCATGCAGATGCTGCCGATGATGGGCGGCCTTTTCGTCATGTCAATGGTGACTGGCCGCGCCATCGGCAAGCTTGGCCGTTATCGCATGTTCCCGATTGCAGGCACCCTGCTCGTGTCGGTCGCGATGTTGTTGCTTGCGCGCTTGCAGCTCGATACGCCGACTCATGTGATGTACGTCTACCTGGGTATTCTCGGTTGCGGCCTCGGCATGGTCATGCAGGTGCTGATACTCGCCGTGCAAAACACTGTGGATTTCAGGCATGTTGGCGTCGCCACTTCCGGCGCCACGCTGTTCCGTTCGATCGGCGGTTCGGTCGGCGTGGCCGCGTTCGGCGCCGTGTTCTCGAATGGCCTCGCCGCGCGGCTCAACCAGCTGATTCCAGCGGACACCGAATTGCCGCGCGCGCTCGGGCCCGCGGCGATCCGCGAACTGCCCGACGCACTGCGCGCCGACTATCTGCAAGCTTTCGCGGGCGCGCTGCATACGGTGTATCTGTCCGCGGCTTGCGTCGTGCTGCTCGCGTTCGCACTTGCGTGGTTCCTCAAGGATCATCCTCTGCGCAAGCAGTGAGCGCGTTGCTCGTCGTTGGGCGTCGTTGCTCGGGCGCCTACGCAGACATCGACTGCACGCGCCCGACATTCATCCCTCAACGGCACGCCACCACATAAAAATAGCGGCGTGCATTCGTCTTCCAGACAGATGCGATCATTCGTCCTACCTGGTAATGTGCGGTAGCGCACATAACATAGGGTCGATCGTCCATTGACGCGCGTCTCGAAACGCCACATATTGAAAACGACGGCACGCAAGCGTCGCTTGCCTGCCCGGACTCTCTGGCGCATGTAGATCGTGGTTTCCGCGGGACGCCCACGCCGCCTCAAACACGATCGGGAGCATGCCGTAACGGCATTGTTTTCCACAGGTGGAGCCACAGCATGTCCACTCAACCCTTAAACGTCCATCAGTTTCCGACACCCTGCAAACGATGTGGCGGCGCACTCTACCGGCAACTCGAACACTGCCCGTATTGCGGTGCCTTCCATCCGCTCGGCGACGAAGCGCCTGCACGCAGCGCATTGCACGAGAGCCGCGCAAGCACGCTCAACATGTCGACGCTGCACGACCGCTTCGCGGCGCCGACATTCAGCGAGCCCGACTTTCCCGGCGGCGCGCTGCATGCGGGGTTGCACCTGGCCCCCGCGGCCGCGCTTCACGCGCAGTCCGCGCCACTGGTCGCGCCCGACACCGCCCTGCTGCCGCTCGCCGACACATACACGGACACAGGCGAGCCCACGCCTCGCGCCGGTCTGCGCGTGCGGCACGTGCTGCTCGCCAGCGCAGCGGTTGTCGCCGCGGGTCTCGCCTATGTCGGCTATGCGCTGCTGAGCGAGAGCCGCGATCTGCATTACGGCAGTGGCGAGCAAGCCGCGGAAACGGCGCAGAACGCGAGAACGGCGACGGGCGCCATCGGACGCTACACGCCTGAGCAGGCGGCCGAGTCGCGTCTCGCAGTGGTTCCCGGCAAGTCGACTGGCGCGGGCAGCGTGCTCAACGCTCCGGCGGCAGCGCCCGCTACCGTGCCGATAGCCGTAGCGGTCACCGCAGCAAAGCCTTCCGCGCCGCAATTTCACGACGCCGCGCAGGCCTTGCAGGCGGCGCGGACCGCATTCGGCATGAACGATCTCAGCGCGGCGCAAGCCGCTCTGTCGGCCGCGCAATTGCTGCAGCCCGACAACAACGAGGCGCAGACCCTCGCCGCCAGGCTCAAGCCGTTGGCTGCGCGCCGCGACGCCGCGTTGCTCGCTGCGCAACTGTGCGCCGATCAGCAATCGTGGGCCTGCGCGCGCGAGCATGCGAATGAGGCGCTCGCGCTCGACACGGGCAGTGACGCCGGCAAAACGATCCTTGAGCGCGTGATTCGCGAAACCGGCTGGGCCCCTCTCAATACGCAAACAGCGGCCAGTGCGAAGATCGCCAGGCAAGCCGCCAAACAATGATCTGGATACCGAATTGAATGGAAAACGGACCGGGTTGTGCGACCCTGACCAAACAGGTGCGAACCATGCTGAACAAACTTTTGATGGGATGGCTAGGAGCGGCCCTGCTCCTCGTGTCTTCGCTGGGCAATGCCGAACCGGCGCACTACAAGATCGTGACCGGCCCGGAACGGGGCACCTACATCCAGATCGGCCAGGACCTGTCGAAATGGGTAGCGCAGCCGGCGGGCATCGATTTGTCCGTGGTCGCCTCCAAGGGCTCCGCTGAGAACGTGCAGCGCATGAGGTATGAGCCCGGCGTCAAGCTTGCGCTGGTGCAGTCGGACGTTTATCAGGCGTACCTCGACATGGCCAATTCCGGCAATCCGGATGCGGGTACGGCGATCCGTCCGCTGCGCCTCATCATGCCGCTGTATGACGAGGAGATAAACGTCGTGGTGCGCGCTGACTCGCCGTTGAAGACGCTAGGCGACATCAAGGACAAGACCATCAGCGTCGGCCTGCTCGGCAGCGGCACCGCGCAGTCGGCGACCACGCTTTATCGCCTGATGTTCGGCCAGCCGATTCCCGAACAGAACGTCCAGCATCTGAGCAACGAGGACGCGCTCGCCGCATTGATCGTGAAGAAAGTGGACGTCGCGATTATCGTCGTAGGTCAACCGGCAAAGCTGTTCAACGACATGAACCCGGAGCTGTTGCAACAAATCCGTCTGCTCAAAGCGGATTCCGCCGCGCCCGAAACGGTGCGCGCAAAGCAGACCTATTTCCCTGCCACGATTCGTGCGGCCAGTTATCCGAACTGGCTGAAAGAAGATGTGCCCACGCTGACGGTCAAGGCTTTCCTCGTCACCTACGACTACGGTCTGCGCGATACCGTGGGCAACCTGAACCACTTCGCCGACTCGCTATGCGCGAACTTCGACAATCTGCAGGAACGTGGGCATCCGAAGTGGAAGCAGGTCAAGCTGGAACTACCAACGCTCGTGCGCGGCTGGAAATATTACCCGCCCGTCGAAAAGCATTTACGCGCGTGTCTTGCAAACCGAAGCGCGAGCGTGAATGCGGCGGCACAGGTCGCGCAAAAGGCACGCAGCACCTGCTCGAATCAGGAGCGGCTGCTTTTGCTGTGCAAGTGATGGTGGGTGACCGCGCGAGTGAACCGGCACGCAGCGACGCATGGCGTGCGCACCGAGCGCTGGCGGGCAAGACGGAGGTACTTGTAGGTACTTATAGGTACTTGCAGGCTCTCGCACGCGCTCGCAGGCGCGGACCGTTACATCGCGGCAAGCCAGCACCCGAGCGAGCCCCGCCGTCACACGCGCGCGCTGTGCATGGCGGCGCTGTCCATGGCGCGCTGCAACGTCTCGTACACTTTGGGCCGATTGCATTGCGACACGTTAAAGCGCAGGTAACTCGCCGCCGACTGCGACACGCTAAACACATTACCGGGCGCCAACACGACATTCGCGCCCAACGCGTGGCGCGCGATCTCGGCGGCATCCAGCGAATCAGGTAGACGTGCCCACACGAACATGCCCGCGCGTGGCCGGGTCCAGACTTCAAGCCCGGCATAGCCGAGGCGCCGCACAGTCTCGCCCATCGCATCCGCAAGCTTCGCGCGCATCGACTCGAGATGCCGCCGGTACGTGCCGTCGACCAGCAGCCGATGCACGACACTCGCGGTCAGTTGCCCGTTGCCGAACGATGTCGCGAGTTTCAGGTCGGTCAGCGGCTCGATCCACTCGGCGCGTGCAGCGATATAGCCGCAACGCGCCGCCGCGGACAGCGTTTTCGAGAAGCTGCCGATGGACACGACGCGCGCAAGCCCGTCGAAGGCCGCAAGACGCGGTGCGGCTTCGTCTTCGAAGTCGGCAAAGATATCGTCCTCCACGACCAGCAAATCGTGCTCGCCCGCGAGCTTCAGCAGCCGATGGGCGACGGCCGGCGCGAGCGTCGCGCCGGTCGGGTTATGAATCGCGGAATTGGTCACATAAAGCCGTGGACGGTGCTCGATCAGCGCTCGTTCGAAGGCCGCGAGATCCGGACCGGACGGCGTATAAGGCACCCCCACGATGCGAGCCCGATGCGCCCGCAGCAGCGCCTGGAAATTGAAATAGCACGGATCGTCGATCAACACGGTGTCGCCCGGTTCGAGCAGGAAACGGCACACCAGATCGAGAGCGTGGGTGCCGCCGTCGGTCAGCATGATCTGCTCGGGCGGCGCCTCCACGCCGTGCTGCGCAAGCCGCCAGGCGAGCTGCTGACGCAGCGCCGGCAGGCCGTACGGGTTCGCGTAATCGGCGAGCGGCGACTGCGGATCGCGCGCTACCGCCCGCAGCGCGCGGCGCACGCCGTCCTCGGGCAGCCACGACGCCGGCATCCAGCCGCAACCGGGCTTGAGCACCTTCAGGCTCGACTGCAACGACTGGCGCGTGAGCCACAGCGGATCGACCTCGCGATCGAGACGCGGCCCGAGATCGGCAAGCGCGAGCGGCGGTGCATGGCCCGACACAAAGAAGCCCGAGCCGCGCCGCGCAACAATCACGCCTTCGGCAACGAGCCGGTCGTAGGCCTCGACGACCGTCGACTTCGACACGCCGAGCGCGTCCGTCATCACGCGGATGGACGGCACTCTCGCGCCCGGCATCAGCGAGCGGCTGGCAATGCGCTCGCGCAGATTGTCCATGACGATGCCGACCCGCGTGCCTTGAGCCTGATCGATCGGCCGGTTCTGACCACTCTCGCCCATCTGTACTGCTCCTTCGTCGGTACAGTTTGCATGAATTGTACTGATGCGTAGCTTAACCTTTTCGCAACGAAAGCGGATGCTGTACGCTTCTTTCGACATGTACCGAGCTCCCTGATGGACAAGACGACGAACGGCTGGCTAAGCGGTCTCATAGGCGTGCTGATTTTCAGCGGCTCGCTGCCGGCCACCCGCATTGCCGTGCAAGGACTCGATCCCGTGTTCCTCACGGTCGCGCGCGCGACCATTGCGGGCACGCTGGGCCTTGCGCTGCTCCTCGTGTTTCGCGAGGCGCGGCCCGCGCGACGCGACGTCATTCCGCTCGTGGTGGTCGCGCTCGGCGTGGTGGTGGGGTTCCCGCTGCTGACGGCGCTTGCGCTGCGCCACGTGAGTTCGGCGCACGCCATCGTCTTCGTCGGGCTGCTGCCGCTCGCCACCGCGATCTTCGGCGTGCTGCGCGGCGGCGAGCGCCCGCAGCCGGCGTTCTGGTTGTTCTCGGCGCTCGGCAGCGGTGCCGTGGTCGCGTTCGCGATGCGGCACGGCATCGACGCTTCGCCGGCAGGCGACGCGCTGATGCTCGCGGCGATCGTCGCCTGCGGGCTCGGTTATGCGGAAGGCGCGCGGCTCTCGCGGCATCTCGGCGGCTGGCAGGTCATTTCGTGGGCGCTGGTGCTGTCGCTTCCCGTCATGCTTCCGCTCGCGTGGTGGACCCGGCCCGCCTCGTTCGAGGGCATTAGCCACGCGGCCCTGTGGGGCCTCGCTTACGTGTCGCTGTTCAGCATGCTGATCGGCTTCGTGTTCTGGTATCGCGGGCTCGCGCTCGGCGGGATCGCGGGCGTCGGCCAGTTGCAACTGCTGCAGCCGTTTTTCGGCCTGCTGCTCGCAGGACTGCTGCTGCACGAACAGGTTCCCCCTTCGATGATCGCGGTCACCGTTGCGGTGGTGGCCTGCGTGGCGGGGGCACGGCGCTTCTCGAAAGCGGCGCCCGCGCGGCCCGCCAGTTGATCCACGCGACGGCTCGGTCGCAAGGACTTATTGACCGGCTTCAAATTTGCGCGCGGCGCAGGCATAGTCGAAGGTATCGTCGGAAAACCGATACCGCGGCCAAGGCCGCTCCTGGACTACGTGATGAGTACAACCCGCCCTGCCTCCGCCAACCCGGACATGGACATGCATGCGAGCGGCGCTTCGCCGGCTGACGCGGCGCAAGCCGCTGCGCCAATTGAATCTTTAACTGCGTCGTCAACTGGATCGTCCACTGCGTCGCAAGCCGCCGCGCTTGCTCCCGCACTGATCCGCGATGCCACCGAAGCCGACCTGCCCGCCATCCAGGCCATCTACGCACATCACGTGCTGACCGGTGTCGCGTCGTTCGAGGAAGTCCCGCCTTCCGTCGACGATCTGCGCGCCCGGCTCGCGTCGGTGCGCAGTCATGGGCTGCCGTACATGGTCGCGGAGATCGACGGCGAGATCGCGGGCTATTGCTACGCAACGCCTTACCGCCCGCGCGCCGCGTATCGCCACACCGTTGAAGACTCGATCTACATAAGCGACGCCTATCGCGGACGGGGCCTCGGCCGCGTACTGCTGCAGGCGCTGATCGAGCGATGCGAGGCCGGCCCCTGGCGCCAGATGGTCGCCGTCATTGCGGACGGCGGCAGTGGCGGATCGCTGTCGCTGCACAAGCAGTCAGGTTTCGAACTGACCGGCACCTTGAAGGCAGTGGGTTTCAAACACGGTCGCTGGCTCGACACCACACTCATGCAAAGAGCCTTGGGCAGCGGTTCTTCTACACCGCCGTCGCAGGACTCATAGCGGCGCGCTTGAACAGCGCCGCGATGGTGGGTTGCGATAGAGCGCCACGATGGCAGGCCACGCTGGCAGGCCATGAAGGCAGCGCGGTAAAATCGCCGACATGCCCAACACGCCGCCCCGCACCCCGCCCGCGCCCGGCACACCTAGCGTGCCGACCGACCCACTCGCCGGCATACCCACCGGCGCTGCGTCGCGTAACGAATACACCGTCGACGAACTCGCGCGCGTAAGCGACACAACGGTGCGCAACGTGCGCGCGTATCAGGATCGCGGCCTGCTCGCGCCGCCTGAAAAGCGCGGCCGCGTTGGCGTGTACGACGACACGCATGTGTCGCGTCTGAAGCTGATCAATCATCTGCTTGCCCGCGGCTATACGCTCGCGAATATTCAGGATCTGATCAAGGCGGTAGACGAGGGCCACGACCTTCGCTCGATTCTCGGCCTGGAAACGGCGATCGGCGGACGCTGGTCGCGCGAGCACCCGAAGAAATATTCCCTCATCGAACTGCTGCAAATGTTCGGCGACAAGGCCTCGCCGGCCGCGCTCGCCAAAGCCGTCGAGCTCGGTCTGCTCGAGCGCGACGGTCTGACGTTCGTGTCGGGCAGCCCCACGGCTCTCGCCGCGGGCGCGACGCTCGCAAAGGAAGGCATTCCGCTTGCCGATCTGCTCGACGCCGTCGGCACCGCGCGGCCTCATTTCAACGCGGTCGCAAAAGCGCTGGTGGACCTCGTGGTCCGTCAGCTGGATCGCTACGACCCGGACGCATTGCCGCCACCCGCCGACGTGCCCGCGCTCGTCGACGCGATCTGGCGCGTTCGGCCACTGGCCATGGTGCTCGTCGAAAGCGAAATGAACCGCGCGCTGGAAGAAGCGTCCGGCGATTATCTGGGCGATCGCGTCGCGGCGATCATGGCCAAGAAACTCGGCGAATCCCGTACCAACCCTCCCACCCAACGCGCCACCGGCCGGAAAAAACAGTCCAGGCAGTGAGTTCACGCGCCGGGTCGCGCCTCGGGGCCATCTTTTCACCGAAGCCGCACAACGCGGCCCTGCTCTAGAGTCGCGCGTCTAGAACCCGGCTTGCGCCGCCCGCCGTGACCTTCTATCGTTACATCACTCAATGTAACAGTTAAGAGCGTCACAAAAGGAGACGGCCGGATGAATGCTCGCATGCCCCTCGACGCCGCAGCGAACCGCGGGTCTGCTCCTCTCGAAACCGACATCGCCATTATCGGCACCGGCTTTGCGGGCCTCGGCATGGCAATTCGCTTGCGGCAAGCCGGCTTGACCGACTTCCTCGTTGCGGAAAAAGCCGATTCGGTCGGCGGCACGTGGCGCGACAACCACTACCCTGGCTGCGCATGCGACGTGCAATCGCACGTTTATTCGTTTTCATTTGCGCCGAATCCACGCTGGACGCGCATGTTCGCGCGCCAACCGGAGATTCGCGCGTACCTCGAAGACTGCACGCGGCGCTTCGGCGTTCAAAGCCATCTGCGTTTCGGTCATGAACTCACGAGCGCCGTCTACGACGAGGTGCGCCACCGCTGGCAGCTAGGTTTTGCCAACGGACAACAGTGGTCGGCGCGCGTGTTCATCTCGGCCATGGGCGGCCTCTCGCGTGCGGCGCTGCCCGACATTCCCGGCATTGACACATTCAAAGGCCGGGCATTCCATTCGCAACACTGGGACCACGCCTATGCGCTCGACGGCAAACGAGTGGCTGTAATCGGCACGGGCGCGAGTGCGATCCAGTTCGTGCCGCAAATCGCGCCGCGCGTGGCACACCTGACTCTCTTCCAGCGCACGCCGCCGTGGATCATGCCGAAGGCCGATCGCGCGGTGCGTCCGTTCGAGCAGTGGCTATTCCGGCGCCTGCCGTTCACGCAGAAAATCATGCGCTCGGCGCTGTACTGCATGCTCGAGTCGCGCGCGTTGGGGTTCGCGATTCATCCGTCGCTAATGAAAACGGCGCAGAAAGTCGCTGAGCGGCATTTGCGCCGCCAGGTGCGCGACCCGCAATTGCGCGCCACGCTCACGCCGAATTACACGATGGGCTGCAAGCGCGTTCTGATTTCGAACGACTATTTTCCCGCCCTCACGCGCGCCAATGTAGCGGTGACCACGAGCTCGATCGCACGCATCGAGGACGATGCAGTCATCACGAGCGACGGTGTGCGTCATCCGGCTGACTGCCTGATCTTCGGCACGGGGTTCCAGGTCGCTGATCCGTTCCCGCGAGGCGTGGTGCGCGGGCGCGGCGGCGTGGATATTGTCGACACATGGCGTGACGGCGCCCATGCGTACCTCGGCACCGCATTGCCTGGCTATCCCAACTTTTTCATGATTGTCGGCCCGAATACGGGCCTCGGTCACAACTCGATGGTGTTCATGATCGAGTCACAGGTCGAATACATTTTGCGCGCGCTGAAGACGATGCAAAGTGAACGTGCTGAGGCAATCGAAGTTCGCCCTCAGGTGGAACACGCCTATAACCAACAGATCCAGCAAAAACTCAGCCGCGCGATCTGGTCCACGGGCGGCTGCAAGAGCTGGTATCTCGATCCGCGAACCGGCAAGAACACCACGCTGTGGCCCGGCTTCGCCTACAGGTTCCGCCAGGCAACCAGCACATTCAGCATGGGCGATTACTTCGCTTATACGCCCGCGCCGCAGCCGGCGACCACACATGCCGCAGCAGCGCATAGTGCGCATAGTGCGCATAGTGCGCGCATGCACGGCAACGCAGCGGCGTCCGCGTCAGCGTCAGCGGAGACGAACTGAAACACGCATAACGACAAGGCAATCAGAGAGGACAGGAGATAAAAGCAATGAAGCATTTCACCGATAAGGTAGCCGCGATTACCGGCGCGGGCTCAGGCATGGGACGCTCGCTCGCCATACGGCTCGCGCGCGAAGGTTGTCATCTCGCGCTCGCCGACCGTAACGCGACGAGTCTCGAGGAGACCGCCCGACTTGCGCAGGCAGCGGCACCGCATACCATAGGCGCCCCGCTTCTCATCACCACGGCTGTCTTCGACGTATCAGAGCGCAACGCGATGTTTGCCTGGGCGGCCGAAACGGCCCGCGAGCATAGGCGCATGAATCTCGTCTTCAACAATGCGGGGGTCGCGCTCTCGAGCACCATTGAGGGAATGGACTACGCGGATCTCGAATGGATCGTGGGCATCAACTTCTGGGGCGTCGTACATGGCACCAAGGCGTTTCTGCCTTATCTGAAGGCGTCGGGCGAAGGCCATATCGTCAATACGTCGAGCGTGTTCGGTCTTTTCGCGCAGCCGGGCATGAGCGGCTACAACGCAACGAAGTTCGCGGTGCGCGGTTTCACTGAAGCGTTACGCCAGGAACTCGACCTGATGAAATGCGGCGTGTCGGCAACCTGCGTGCATCCGGGCGGCATTCGGACGAGCATCGCGCAGTCGAGCCGCATTGCGCCGAACATGGTTGGCTTCATGCTGGAAAATGAACAGCAGGGTAAGGACGACTTCGAGAAGTTCTTCGTCACCACCGCCGACGAAGCTGCCCGCGTGATTCTCGACGGTGTGCGCAAAAACAGACGGCGTGTGTTGATCGGCCGCGATGCACGCGCCGCCGACTGGCTCGCGCGCACGCTGCCCGCCGCCTATCAGGCACTCGTCGTGCTGCAAACGCGGCGCATGAAGCGCACCGCGGAAAAACGCGCACGGCGCGCGGCTGACCTGCCGGGCAAACGTGCCTGATGCAACGCGCCGCTCCACGAATCGCACGGAGTCGCAACGGTTTCAGGAATTCAGAAGACTCGAAAGGAGAAAGGCCATGATGCCCGTTCGCCGCGATTTACGCTTCAATCTTCCGCAAGAGCGCGCCTGCGACTGGCACGCGCAAGGCTCGCATGTCACGCACTTTTTCAACGCCCTTTCGTTGCTGTTCCCAGCCGGCGAGCGCTTTTTCATGGACAGTGTGCGCAACTACCGCGACCAGATAGACGACCCGGTGCTGAAAAAGCAGGTGCTCGGCTTTATCGGCCAGGAAGCCATGCATACGCGCGAGCATGTGGAGTACAACGATCTGTTGCAGCAGGCGGGCCTCCCCGCTCACAAGCTCGACAAACGGCTGTGGGCGATTCTGAATTTCGGCCGCAAAGTGCTGCCGCGTTCGTATCAGTTGGCCGTGACCGTGTGCCTCGAGCACTACACGGCGATGCTTGCGGGCTTGCTCCTCGAGGACGCCACGCGCATCGACGGATCCGTCGAAGGTTATGCGCACATGTGGACATGGCATGCGCTCGAAGAGACCGAGCACAAGTCGGTCTCGTACGACGTGTGGAATGCGGTGCTCAAGCCCGGCCTTGGGCGCTACCTGTTGCGCACCGGCGTCATGCTTGCGACTACCGTCACGTTCTGGCTGATCGTGTTCGACTACCACGTGCGTCTGATGATCGCGGACCGCAAGCGCGGCGGTCACCTGCGCGGCATGTGGCGCGTGGTCAAGTATCTTTATGGACCGCGTCATGGCGTGTTTCCGCGCATCGCCGGCGAGTGGCTGAGCTTTTTCAGGCCTGGCTTTCATCCGTGGGACCACGATAATCGCGCGCAACTGGCGCGCATAGATGGCCTCGTGGCGGCGGTCGACGCGGCGAACGCTGCCACGCCCGCCATGCGCCGTGCCGCGCGCCGCGGCGTGCAGGCGGCTGTGTGATACTCGAGACGTTACGGGTCGATGCAGGCGACGTGCGGCTCGCGGTCTACCTCAGCGGACCGCGTGACGCGCCGCCCATCGTGCTGGTACACGGCTATCCCGACTCGGCCGCGATATGGGAACCCATACGCGCGCAACTCGACGGGCGTTTTCGCGTAATCGCGTACGACGTGCGCGGTGCCGGCTTTTCCGACGCTCCCGCCACCCGCAGCGGCTACCGCCTCCAACAGTTGGCGGCCGACCTTGCAGCTGTCGCCGACGCAACCTGCGGCGGCCAGCCCTTTCATCTGGTGGGTCACGACTGGGGCTCCATTCAATGCTGGGAAGCCGTCACCGACCCGCGATTCAAAGGCCGGATTGCGTCGTACACATCCATCTCTGGTCCATGTCTCGATCATGCGTCGTTGCGCGCGAGCGGCTCCTTTACCGCTGGCGATAAAGAGAGGATACCGAATCAAACAACCCGCGTTGCCTGGCGGCAAATGCTCAGGTCCTGGTACATTGTCTTTTTCCACCTGCCATGGCTGCCGGAACTCGTGTGGCGCCTTGGCGGCGCACGTGTGTGGCCGCTGTGGCTGCGCATAACCGAACGGGTCGAGGCGCCGCGCGACGCTGCGCAACTGCGCAACGCGATCAATGGTCTCGATCTTTACCGCGCAAATTTCATCGACAAGCTCCTGCATCCACGCGCACGGCATGCGCATACGCCGGTGCAATTTATCGTGCCGCTGAAAGACCGATATGTGGGCCCCGAATTGTCGCTTGGTCAGCAAGTGTGGCTCGGTGCTTATGAGCGCATCGAACTAGACGCAGGTCATTGGGCCGTGTTGCGCGTGCCCGATGTAATCGCAGCGCACATCGAACGGTTTGCGGTCCGACAGCTTCACGAATCGCACGGCGCGGCCGCATCCTCACTCAATGCTCAACAACCCTCAACGCTCGCGCGGCAGGCGGGTGAATAACGTCGGATAGTCGATCACGAGACCGTCTTCGTCCACCTTCATGTTCGCGGTGAAATTGCGAAAAATGCCTTCATAGCGATATTCGCGGTTCAGCACCACACAGGAATACGCCTGTTCAACGCGAGTGACCTGAAGATCAGGCGTCGAAATATAGGCCACCTGCAACGGCCGGCGCTCTCCTTGCTCGAGTTGCAACCGGCGAATCGGCAGCGTATTGGTGAACGGCGTGGCCGCGATATCGATGTCGATGCATCCTTCAATCGCGCTCAACACGAGGCCATGCCCATCGCGCCAATGGCCCTCGCCATCACCGTGCAATTCGAGCTCACCGGCGCCGACAATCTTCAACCACGCATAGCGCGTACGCCATTGCGCGTCGCAGCGCACTTTGTAATGCAGCCCATATGACTTGCCGTAGCGTTGCCCGACCACGACGCTCTCGACGTGAAAACCGTCCTCGCGCGTGTCGAACACCAGATGCTCGACACCGTCACCTTCCTGCGACGCCCACCGTAGTTCGCGCATCGGATCTCCTCCTCATGATGAAATACGCGGCATGCGCCGCACTCGCATCGTAGCGCGAACCTCGGCTGCGCGCCGCTGCATCGTGAAGCCGCGCAATATGTCGATCAACAGGCGCAGCGTTACAAATAGCGATTATCAACCTGTACGCATGCACACGAGCGCGGCACTGCCCTATGCTCGCGTTTTCGCATCGGTCCGCCGCGGCGCCACGAGTGCGCTTATAACGCTGACCGCCCTCGAACACCCGCCAAATCATAGCCATGCACGCCGCCGCGACTGAAGCACACTCCGCCGCCTTGCGCACATTGCTGCGCAGCCTCGGACAGATCGTGCTTCAATCGAACGCGTTCACGGGGGCTTGTATTCTGGCCGGCTGGCTGATGTGGAGTCCGCGTCTTGCGTGCGCGGCGCTGCTCGGCGCGGTGTCGGCTAACGTAAGCGCAGTGCTCGCCGGTTATCCCGACGACGAAGTGCGCGCGGGACTGCACGGGTTTAACGGCGCGCTGGCCGGACTCGCCGCCTTCAGCTTGATCGCCGACGACAAAACCGCCGCCGCCACTGCGATTCTTGCTGCAACCGCGACGGCCTGGCTTGTCGAACCCTGGTCCCGATGGCTGCGCTCGCACGGCGTGGGCTATTTTTCGAGCCCCTGTCTGATCGTCACCTGGCTATGGCTGCCAATGTCAGCAAGCGCGCCGCCGTCGACAACAATCGCAGCGGCGCACACACTCGACGCCATCGAGCCCGCCAGCGGCCTGCTCACGGGCCTTGCGCAAACCGGCTTTGCCTCCAGTGCATGGGCCGGCGCGCTGGTGCTGCTCGGCATCGCGGCAGCGTCGCCCCGCCATGCACTGTGTGCGCTAACCGGCGCTGCACTCGCGAGCGTCGAACAGCTGTTGCTGGGCGCCTCGGCAAACTCGTTCAACGCGGGCCTGCTAGGATTCAACGGTGCGCTGACCGCGCTGGCGCTGACCGAATGCAGCATCGCGTGGATGCTTGGCGGCGTGACGCTGGCGGCAATCTTGCAAGCAGCGACCACCCGCCTCGGCGTGCCCGCGCTGAGCGCCCCGTTCGTCGCCGCGACGTGGGCCGTGCAATGGCTGAGGCAGCGAATCGGTTGCTGAGGCTCCGCTTATCCAGCACCAGGAAAAGGACACCGTATGTCGTTCATTCATCAACCCAAGAGCCGAGTTGCGCAAGCCGGGCCGTGCACGGAGGCAGAGCAGCAGACGCGCATCGACCTCGCCGCCGCGTACCGCCTCGTCGCGCTCAATGGCTGGGACGATCTCATCTACACCCATATCTCCGCGAGCGTGCCCAACGAGCCGGGGCACTTTCTGATCAATCCGTTTGGCCTCGCGTTCGATGAAGTGAGCGCGTCGAATCTCGTGAAGATCGACATAGACGGCAACCTCGTCGGCGCGAGCGAGCATGCGGTGAACGTGACGGGCTTCGCGATTCACGCCGCAGTACATGCCGCGCGCCCGGATGCTTTCTGCGTGATGCATCTGCACAATTCGGCGGGGGTGGCCGTGTCCGCGCAACCTGCGGGTTTGCTGCCCGTATCGCAGCACGCGCTGCGCTTTTATCGCCAGCTCGCCTACCACGACTATGAAGGTCTCGCCTTTACACCCGCCGAGAGTGCCCGCCTCGTCGAGCATCTCGGGCACAGGCCGGCCATGCTGCTGCGCAATCACGGCACGCTGACGGTTGGTCGCACAGTCGCCGAAGCCTACGTGCTGATGGCGACATTGCTGAAGGCGTGCGAGATCCAGTTGCAGGCACAGGCGTGCGGCGCACCGCTCGTCGCACCGGACGACGCAGTCGCCACGCGCACGGCAGAGCAGCTCTACGACGGCGGCGCAATTGAAGGAACACTTGAATGGCCCGCGCTGCTGCGCAAGCTGGATCGGCTCGACCCCAGCTATCGGAACTGACGGTCAACCAGGCCGCCGCGGCGCGCGCCGCTCGACTTTTTCAACGGAGCAAACCATGCCGACGTTTCATATCGAACGATTTGAAGGCCGCTCAATGGAGCAGAAACGGCAATTTGTCGAGGCGATCACGAAAGCGACCTGCGAGTCGCTCGGTGTCGAGCCAAACTCGGTCGACATCATCCTTACCGACATTAAGCGGGAGAATTGGGCAACGGGAGGACGCTTGTGGTCCGACAGCGAGGCGTGACTCGCAATGTGAAGTCGCGATGTGAACTCGCGATCTGAATGACGCACTGAATCGGCGCAATCGAAAACTGGATTAAACGCTGCGCGCGTTGCGCGCGCAGCGTCGGATGTGGCTCAGAAACGCATCATTTAAACGCGTCACTGTGGCGGCAGAACAACATGCCCCCGCTACGCCGCCCCATTAGAAGCGGTGGATGATGCCCACGCCTGCAGCAAACTGGCTACGCGACGAAGACGGTGCGCTGTTCTGACCGTCGCCGATATCGGCCGTTGCATTGATGATGCTGATGCCGTTGGTGCCGATCGTCTGGCCGCTCGCACGCTGATACGCTTCCAGCGCGTACAGGCCGGTGCGCTTGGAGAGGCTGTAGTACTGCGACAGATTGAACTGATGATAACGAGCCGCGCTCGAGATGCCGTTCGACTCCGTTGCACGCGTGTAGCTATAGCCGGCGGCCAGATCCAGCGCGCTGATCGGCTTGAAGTGCACCACTGCGCCAGCCGTGTTGAAGATCGCTTCGTGACGGAACGCCGAACCTACGCCCGGAATGTATTGCACGTTCGAGTACGAGAACGACACGTCCAGTTGCGAGCTGAACGCATAGCCGCCGGTTACCGCGACGCGCTGCTGCGCTTGCGCCGTGCTGTAGCCGTTGTTGATACCCGAAACGCCCGGTTCCGCGCCGTTGTTCGATGCGGTCGAATCCGTACCCCAGGCGCCGCCGCCCAGCCTCGAGTTGTTGATGCGCTGGAAGCCTGCGGCAATACCGAACGGACCGTTCAGGTACTGCACTGCCGCGCTCCAGGTCGAACCCGCGTTGAGCCGGCCGGCCACACCGCCCAGCGCATACGAACCGCTCACCGTCAGGCCGTGCATGTTCGGCGACGTGTACACCAGCGAGTTATTGACGCGATACAGCGTGTCCAGCGAGTCGATATCGCCCGGGTGCGCGCCGTAAGCGCCCGTCAGCCACGTGGTCGGGCTGTACGGCGACAGCAGCGTGTAGTACGACGTGTACTGGCGCCCAGCCGTCAACGTACCGTACGTGGGGTTCGTCACGCCGACCCATGCCTGGCGATTGAACGCGAGACCGTTTACGCCCTGAGCGCCGGTTGCGCTGTTAAAGCCCTGCTCCAACTGGAAAATGGCCTTCGTACCGCCGCCGAGATCTTCGCCGCCCTTCAGGCCGAAGCGGCTACCCGCCCAGATGCCGTTGTTCATCTTGACTACCGAGCGGCCACCCGAATTCGAACCGAGCGCGGCCGAGCTGCTTTGGTAGCCGATACCCGTGTCGACGATACCGTACAGCGTGACGTTGCTCTGAGCATGCGCGCTCAGGGCGACGAGACCGAGAGCCGAGGTTGCTAGTGCCTTTTTCATTGAAACTCCTCTTAAGAAATTGTTCTTGACTACCGGCTTTGTTTGAACTGCGCCGCCGGTGAATCGCGGGGATCGAGGTCAGAAGACCGGGTGCCCGTTAATCAGGCTCGGCAACCACGTGGAAAACATTGGGACGTACGTCACAATGTTGATGGCGCTGAAGATAGCGAGGTAATACGGCCATGCCACCTTGGTAGTTTCCCCAATCGACACATTGCCGATCGCACAGCCGATGAACTGCACGGAGCCAATTGGCGGATGCACAAGACCCAATGCGCAGTTCAGCAGGATCATGATGCCGAACTGCACCGGGCCTACGCCGCTGTGCATGGCCATCGGCAGGAACAGCGGCGTGGTGATCAGAATGTGCGCCGCCATGTCGACGAAGGTGCCGAGGAAAATCTGGATCAGGTTGATGTACAGCAGCATGAGCCAGGGGATGCTGGTGGCGCCGTCGAGCATGTGTTCGATCGCGTCCGGGATCTCCAGATAAGCCATCTGGAAGCGCAGCATGTTCGACACGCCGATCAGCAACAGCACGACACCGGTGGTCTTAGCGGCTTTCGACAGCGCGAAGGAAAGCTTTTTCAGCGTCATCGTGCGATACACGACGACCGTCAGCACGAGCGAATAAGCCACTGCTATAGCAGCGGCTTCGGTCGCCGTCGCAATGCCCTTGGCCACGCAGACCAGAATGATCGCGATCACCATCAGGCCCGGCAATGCGCCAAGAAACGTGCGCGCGACCGCCAGCCAACCCGGAAAGCGCTGCAAGCCTGTTGAGCCGTCCGGACGGCGCGGATAGCCGTAACGCACGGCTTGCCAGTACGCGGCAATCAGCACGAAGCCCATCACCCACAACACCGGCAACAGGCCCGAGAACAGCAGGTCGCCAATCGACACACCGCTCATCGGCACGCCGTTCAGCGTGCCGGTAATGCCCTGCGCCGCAAACGCGTAGATGATCATGTTCGTCGAGGTGGGCATAAGCGCGCCCGCCAGCGACGAGTGCGTCGTCACGTTGACTGCGTAAGCGGCGCTGTAGCCTTCGCGCTTCATCAGCGGAATGACGACCCCGCCCATGGCCGACGTGTCCGCAGTGGGCGAACCGGAGACGCCGCCGAACAACGTGCACGCGACCACATTGGCCATGCCGAGCCCGCCGCGGAAATGACCGACCGTGGCTTGCGCGAAACGCAGAATGCGGTCCGCAATGCCGCCGTGAAGCATCAGTTCGCCGGAGAAGATAAAGAACGGCACCGCAAGGAACGAGAACGCGTTCATTCCCGACACCATCGACTGCATCGCCGTGGCAGCGGGCAGCCCTTCGTACAGGTACGTCAGCACGCACGAGAGCCCGAGCGCGAACGAAACAGGAACGCCGAGCACCAGAAAAACGAGGAAACTGATAGAAAGGAGGGCAAGTTCCATGATCGTTCTATTTTTGTTTCTTTGCGAAAAGCGCCAGCAGATTCTCGATTGAGAACATTGCGATGCAGACGCTGGCGATGACCGGGATTGCGTAACGAAGCGCCTCGGGCAAGCCGAGAATTGGAATCCGGTCATGCAGGGTGGTCTCGGCCATCTGCAGGGAACCGAAGAAAATGGCCACAGCCAACGCGATCAGGCACAGATGCTGGAACGTGTGCGCGACCACTTGCCCCTTTACAGGCAGGCTCTTTACGAGCGAATCCAGCCCGATATGGCCGCCCTCGCGCACCTTGAGCGCGGCGCCGAACATCGCGATCACGATCACGAGCAGCAACGCGATGGGTTCGACGAAATCGGGAGCGTCGCTAAACACGTAGCGCATCACGACGCCGTAAATCACCAGTATGCTGAGCACTGCGAGGCTGGCCGAGGCGACGACAGCCAGCACGCGAAAGAGAAAATCGTTTGGGCGTTTCATGAATCTCTTGACCCCATTCTTGCCTACGACGGAGCGCTGTTACTCGTTAGTCATGCTACTTTTCGTCACCAGTGACTGATGTGACATGAGCGCTGGAAAAACGCCCGCATCCAGCGTCCGCGCGCAGAGGGAGAATCCGCGGCTCTCCCGCGAAACTCTCCCGCCGCGCAAGACGCCATGCGAGCCTTACTTGACTGCCTGGATGTCGTCGACGAGCTGCTTCATTTGCGGGGTCTTTTCATACTTCGCCCACACCGGTTGCATCACCTTGACGAACGCCGCGCGGTCGATCTGCGACGCAGCGACGATCTGCGCGCCGCCCTTCGTCACGGTCTTGCTGGCGTCGCTCTCGCGGGCCGTCCACAGTTTCTGGTAGTAAGGCACGGAGTCTGCGGCAGCCTTCTTGATGATCTCCTGCTCCTGCGGCGAGAGCGTGTCCCAGATCTTCTTGGAGAACACGAGCACTTCCGGCGTCATCGAATGCTGGGTCTGCGAATAAACCGGTGCTACCTCGAAGTGCTTGGTCTCTTCGTACGACGGCAGATTGTTTTCGGCTGCGTCCACGAGGCCGGTCTTCAGGCCCGTATAAACTTCGGCGAACGGCATTGGCGTCGGCGTGCCGCCCATTGCCTTGATTTCGTCGACCATCAGGTCCGAAGGCTGCACGCGCACTTTGAGGCCCTTCATGTCGGCCGGCGTGCGGATCGGCTTCTTCGTATAGATGGAGCGCGCACCGCTTTCGTAGAAAGTCAGCGCAATCATGCCCTTCGCCTTGAAGGCGTCCAGAATCTTCTGGCCTTCCGGACCGTACATGACCTTGCGGAAATGGTCGATGTCGCGAAACAGGAACGGCAGCGACGGAATCATCGATTCAGGCACGATCTCGTTGAATGCCGCACCGTTTGCGCGTGCCATGTCGAGTGCGCCGATGCGCACCTGATCGATCGTATCGTTCTCCGAACCAAGTGCACTGTTGCCGAACACCTTCACCGAGTCCTTGCCGCCGGTTGCCTTGTTGATCTGCTCGCCCATGTACTTGACGGCCATATTGGTCGGGTACGTGTCGCCGTGCACATCGGACACGCGGAACACGCGCGCTTGCGCCGAGATGGCGCCGAAGGCCAGCACGGAAGCGGCGACAATCAACGAAACACGGGAAGAGGCAAACTTCTTGTTCATCGTGACATTCCTCAAAAATAGACATCCAATCGATGCGAAGGCCGCTGGCTGAGAGCCGCTGGCAACAGGCGCCTACGGATAGCCGCTCGGGCCCTCCGGAGCCGTGACCAACTGTCTCAAAGGGCAACCGGTGCCGGACGGCCGGTCGCGGACGGCCGGTTACGGACGGCCGGTCCCGGATGTGACATGGTTTTGCTGCGTCTCCCGGCGCGGCGCTCGCGGTCTCCTGCGGTTGGCGAACGCTTACCGTGCTGTCCGTGCAACGTCCCCGGCACAAAGATCAGCACTCCTGTCAGACAACTCGACTTCTTTTACTTCTGCTGCGTCGGCACGCTTTCGGCGCGCATTACTGCGGCGGCCGGAAGCGGTCGCTTACCCGCGCAACGCGCTGCAATCTCGAAAAGCACAGAAAGCAATCTGTTTGCGCTCATACGTTGTACGACGACATACGAAGTCTATAAAAGGCAAACTGCGTTGTACAGACGGTATTTACCCGAGGAAAGACAGGTCCGGCAGAAATGACTCGTAGGGCCGGTCGCCGCCTTTGCGCGAGGATGGACGCGGCCCCGGCGGAGAACGGTGAAGCTCGCGTGACAGGCGGAGAATGTGGGACTTCGTAACCAGCAACGTGGCATTTACGCCACAATGTTGTATGACGAGTGACGATGAACAGCGTAAAAAAACGCCGGTCGCACTCACATGCGCCGGCGCTCTCTCGGAGACTCTCGAGCTAACTACAGCTCGCCCGCATACTCGGGCTCCGGCAATCCATTCACACCCGGACGTACCGCGAAAAGATGCCCGTCATGTTCGCTTGCACCCGCAGCGGGGCGGATCGACGTCACGAACAGCGTGTCCAGATTCGGACCGCCGAATGCGCACATGGCCGGTTTGACCGCAGGTACCGCAATCTGCCTGTCGAGCTTGCCTTGCGGCGTGAAGCGAAGCAACGCGCCGGCGTCGTTAGCGCAGATCCAGTAGCAGCCGTCGGCGTCCACTGCCGCACCGTCGGGCCGGCCCACATAGTGATTCAGGTCTGCGAACACGCGACGGTTGCGCGGCTCGCCAGTGTCGACGTCGTAGTCGAACGCCCAGATCTGCCTGCGCAGCGGATGCGAGTCGGACAGGTACATGGTCGCGCCATCCGGCGACCAGCCGAGGCCGTTCTGCGTGATGAGTCCGTCGACCACCGGCGCCGACAGCACGCCGCGCGCGTCGAACCTGTACAGCGCGCCGGCCGGGTTGGCGGCCGCCATGTCCTGCACCATGGTGCCGGCCCAGAAGCGGCCTTGCCGGTCGCAGCGGCCGTCGTTAAAACGCATGTCGGCAAACGCAAACACGGGCGACGCGAGCTTGCGCCCCGCCACTCTCACGGGCTCGTCAGCCTGCACCGCTTGCGCCGCTGAACCGGCGGAAGCTTCGTTCAGCGTCACCGCAAAGAGGCCGGTCTCGCAGCCGGCCAGCACGGTGCCGTGCCGATCGAATGCGATGCAGGCGACCTTCTCCGGCAACAGCCATTCGGACCGCTCGCCGCTCGTGAGCCGCAAGCGCACAATTTTTTGCGCCGGAATATCCACCCAGTAAAGCGCCTGCTCCGCGACGCGCCACACCGGACTTTCGCCGACAGCAGCCGGCGCCTGTCCCGCGGCCTCCACCCGTTCGACGCGCGGGTTCGCCGCCGCGCTCAACGCTTGGGCTCCATCGGCCCGGCCAGCACGAACGGGCCGCCCTGGAAGCGCTGGGTCGGATCGTCGAGATCGGCGGTAGGCGCGCTCACCGGGAACAGATGCTCGAACTGCACCGAACTGTCCTGCGGACGAAAACCAAGAAACGCCGCTTTGGTGTTGTCGACCCACTTGGTGCGGTTATCCGACACGCCATACACGATGGCGTGGCCGACGCGATTGGTGAACAGCGAACAGCGCACGAGTTCGATGAAGTCCCGATAGCTCAGATAGGTGACCAGCATGCGCGGGTTCTTCGGCTGCTCGAACGACGAGCCGATGCGCAGACACACCGTTTCGAGCCCGAAGCGGTCGAAGTAGTAGCGCGACAGCGATTCGCCGAAACACTTGGTGACCCCGTAGAGGCTGTCGGGGCGCAACGGCGCGTCGGTGTCGAGCACTTCCGTGACCGGATGAAAGCCCACCGCGTGATTCGAGCTTGCATACACGATGCGCTTCACGCCCTGCTTCTGCGCGGCCGAATACAGGTTGTACAGACCGCGAATGTTCGCTTCGAGCAGGTCCGCGAACGGCGCTTCGACAGATATGCCGCCGAGGTGAATCACCGCGTCCACGTCCTCAAGCAGCGCCAGAACCGCGGCTTCGTCCGCGAGGTCGACGATCGACGCTTCTTCATGCGCGGCTATTTCGCCAAGCGGCGCGATGTCGGTCACGCGAACGACGTCGGCCCACGCGGCGAGCGCGCCGCGCAACTGCGTGCCGAGATTGCCTGCCGCGCCGGTGAGCAGCAGTCGCCGGAAGGGTTTTTGCGCGGGGGTACGGTCCAGATTCGAGTCAGTCATGTCTTTCTGTTGATGGATTACCAGCTGTCAATGGGACGAATACGACCAATGCGACCAATGCGACCAGTGGGACGAATGACGCCAGAGCGGCATTGAAGCGCCGAAGTCACCACGTGGAACGAGCCGCGCGATGGCGGCTCGCCCAAGGGGCACTCAGGTCACCGGCGCCGGATTGAAAAGCGCCAGCGCATTATGCAGCTTGAGCTTCTCCGCGCAGGTCTTCTTGCGCCCGCTCGCGACGTCGAGCATGAAATGGAACAGTTCCCAGCCCACTTCCTCGATGCTCGCCTTGCCGGTTGCAATGGTGCCGGCGTTGATATCCATCAGGTCGTGCCAGCGGCGCGCCAGATCGGAGCGCGTCGCCACCTTGATGACGGGCACTTCCGCGAGGCTGTACGGCGTGCCGCGACCGGTCGTGAACACATGCAGGTTGATACCGGCGGCAAGCTGCAGTGTGCCGCAGATAAAATCGCTCGCCGGCGTGGCGGCGTAGATCAAGCCTTTCTGGCGCACTTTCTCGCCCGGCGACAGCACGCCCGAAATCGGCGAGTTGCCGGACTTGATGATCGAGCCCATCGCCTTTTCGACAATGTTGGACAAGCCACCCTTCTTGTTGCCCGGCGTGGTGTTCGCACTGCGGTCCGCGCCGCCGCGCTTCAGATAATCGTCGTACCACTGCATTTCGCGGATGATGGCCTGCGCAACGTCCGCATTCGCCGCGCGCGCAGTGAGCTGATCGACGCCGTCGCGCACCTCGGTGACCTCGGAGAACATGACCGTGGCGCCCGCGCGCACGAGCAGATCGGTCGCGAAGCCCACAGCCGGATTTGCGGTGAGACCGGAGAACGCGTCGCTGCCGCCGCATTGCACGCCGACCACGAGATCCGCTGCGGAGCACGTCTCGCGGCGCCGGTTGTTCAGCCGCTTCAGATGACCTTCCGCCGTCTTCATGATCGACTCGATCATCGACTGAAAGCCGACGTGCGCCTCGTCCTGCAACACCACCACGTCGCCGTTCTCGTCGGCGCCCAGATCGCCGATGTCGGCAATCTCGCTCGGATTCTGCGCCGCTGCAATCGGAATCGTGCCGGGCGGCATCAGACGCTCCGGCTGCAGCTTTTCGCAACCGAGGCTCACCATCATCACCTCGCCGCCGAAGTTCGGATTCAGCGCGATGTTGCGCACGGTGCGGATCGGCACCATGGCGTCGGGCGCGTCGATTGCCACGCCGCAGCCATAGGTGTGGCCGAGGCTCACCACGTCGTCGACATTCGGATACTTCGGCAGCAATTCGGACTTGATGCGCACGACCGCGTGCTGAACCACGTCGGCGACGCATTGCACAGTTGTAGTGATCGCAAGAATGTTGCGCGAGCCGACCGAGCCGTCCGCGTTGCGATAGCCTTCGAACGTGTAGCCCTCGAGCGGCGGCATGTCCGGCGCCTTGATGGTGGCAATGGGCAGATCCTCCAGCCCCGGCGGACTCGGCATGCGGATCACGTGCTCGTTGATCCAGCTTCCCTTGGGCAGCGCCTTCAGCGCATAGCCGATCACCACGTTATAGCGGATGACCTCGTCGCCCTCGGCAAGATCGGCCAGAGCCACCTTGTGCCCTTGCGGCACGCGTTCGCGCAGCACCAGACCGTCGGCAAAAACCGCGCCCTCGCCCAGGCCGCCGTCGTTCACGACGATCGCGACATTGTCATTGGGGTGAACGCGAATGTAGAGCGGTGAAAGTTCCATTGCATCGATCCTTATGGCGTTTAAACGCCTACCACGCGCATCGTGCGCACGCTTTGCGCCAACTATTCATACGTCATCCTACAACAGGCGTTGCAGCGCAGATGTTCCGTATTTACCCTAAGCACAGCATTATGCCGCGAAATCATCGTTGAGTTGGGCGAATTGTTGTTGTACGATGACGTATAAGAAATCTTCATTTCTATCGATCCAACCCATACCGACGCCTGGATACACATCATGACGACACCGCAGGAACTCAAGCAGATCGTTTCGCAAGGCCTTCTCTCCTTCCCGGTTACGGATTTCGACGAAAAAGGCGACTTCCGCGCCGACACTTACGCCGAGCGCCTGGAATGGCTCGCTCCGTACGGCGCTTCGGCGCTGTTCGTTGCAGGCGGCACGGGCGAGTTTTTCTCGCTCACGCACAACGACTATTCGAACGTGGTGCGCACCGCGACCGAAGTATGCAAGGGCAAGGTGCCGATTCTGGCCGGCGCGGGCGGCCCGACGCGCGTAGCGATCGAATACGCGAAAGAAGCCGAGCGCCACGGTGCGAACGGCATTCTGCTGATGCCGCACTATCTGACGGAAGCCTGCCAGGAAGGCATCGCGGCGCACGCCGAGGAAGTCTGCAAGGCCGTGCCGAACATGGGCGTGATCATCTACAACCGCGCCAATTCGAAGCTTAACGCCGACATGCTGGAAGGGCTCGCCGAGCGTTGCCCGAACCTCATCGGCTTCAAGGACGGCGTGGGCGAGATCGAAAACATGGTGACGATTCGCCGCCGCCTCGGCGATCGCTTCTCGTACCTCGGCGGCCTGCCGACCGCGGAAGTGTATGCCGCGGCCTACAAGGCGCTGGGCGTGCCGGTGTACTCGTCGGCGGTGTTCAACTTCATTCCGAAGACCGCGATGGAGTTCTACCGCGCCATCGCCGCGGACGACCATGCAACCGTCGGCAAGCTGATCGACGAATTCTTCCTCCCGTACCTGAAAATCCGCAACCGCCGCGCCGGCTACGCGGTGAGCATCGTCAAGGCGGGCGCAAGGCTGGTCGGCCACAGCGCCGGCCCTGTCCGCGCCCCGCTGACCGATCTGACCGAAGAAGAAACGGCGCAGCTCGACGCGCTCATCAAGACGCTCGGCCCGCAGTAACGCGCAGTAGCGGAGCGCGGCGCGGTCTGCGCGGTCTGCGCTTCGGCCGCGCGCACAGCCGCCGCCCATGAAAACCGTTTAGACGGCAACGCAAGCAGCGCCCGGAGACGACAGCGTCGCCGGGCGTTTTTCGCACCTGCGATAAAAGCCGCGACGCACCAGGCCGGGAGTCCGCTCCCTTGCATGAGAATTAAGGAGATGACCATGGACATGAGCCGCACGGCCAGTTCCGCGAACGTCGCAAAGCGCACTAAAGTCCGCTACGCGATCCTGCTGCTGATCTTTGTAATCACCACCTTCAACTACGCGGACCGTGCGACGCTTTCGGTCACCGGCTCGGCGATGCGCGCGGAATTCGGCTTCGACGCGATCCGCATGGGCTACATCTTCTCCGCGTTCAGTTGGGCCTACGTGCTGTCGCAACTGCCGGCCGGCTGGCTGCTCGACCGCTTCGGCGCACGGCGCGTGTACGCCGCAAGCATTTTCTTCTGGTCGCTTTTCACGCTTCTGCAAAGCTCGATCGGGCTGCTCGGCAGCGCCGCCGCGGCCGTGACCGGTCTCTTCGTGCTGCGGTTCGCGATGGGCGCGGCGGAATCGCCGGCCTTTCCGGCCAACGCCAAGGTCGTGGCGAGCTGGTTTCCTACCAAGGAACGCGGCACCGCCTCTGCAATCTTCAATTCGGCGCAATATTTCGCGGCGGTCGTGTTTACGCCGCTCATGGCCTGGCTCACGCACGCATTCGGCTGGCACATGGTGTACGTGGTGATGGGCGTCGCCGGCCTGTTGCTCGCGCTCACCTGGCTTAAGGTGATGAAGCATCCCGCCGACCATCCGGGCGTGTCGGCTGCCGAACTCGAGTACATCGAACAGGGCGGCGGCGTGGTGAACGGCCAGCAGAAGGCGGCCGCCGCCGGCGTGGAGAAGACCGGCGGCTGGTCGCTCGTGCGTCAATTGCTGAGCAACCGGATGCTGGTCGGCGTCTATCTCGCGCAGTACTGCATCAATGTGCTGACGTACTTCTTCCTGACGTGGTTTCCGATCTACCTGGTGCAGGCGCGTCACATGACGATCCTGCAGGCAGGCCTCGTCGCTTCGCTACCGGCGATCTGCGGATTCTCGGGCGGCGTGCTCGGCGGCATTCTGTCCGATTCGCTGATCCGCCGCGGCCATTCGCTGACCGTCGCGCGCAAGGTGCCGATTGTCGGCGGCATGCTGCTGTCGGTCTCGATCATCGGCTGCAATTACGTTTCCACCGACTGGATCGTCGTTGCGCTGATGTCGCTCGCGTTCTTCGGCAAGGGCATCGGCGCGCTCGGCTGGGCGGTGGTCGCGGATACGTCGCCGAAGGAAGCACTCGGCCTCTCAGGCGGCATCTTCAATATGTTCGGCAACGTGGCCGGCATCGTCACGCCGATCGTGATCGGCTATCTGGTTGCGCAAAGCGGCTCGTTCAACGGCGCACTGGTGTTCGTCGGCGCGAATGCGCTGCTGACGGTGTTCAGCTATCTCGTGATCGTGAAGGACATCAAGCGGGTGGAGCTGCGCCCGCGCTGACGCGTGGCGAGGGCGGGCTTGCGTGCGCGGGACGGCCCTCCGCCCACCTTGCCCGCCGCTGAAAATGATCCGGGCCTTTCTATAATCAGTCGTCAGACGACGGTATAATGGACCGCAGGAAGCATCTGCAACTATCTGATTCAGGGGCGTTTTCGATGGCTACACCACTCGCATCCGCGGCACCGCCACGACGCGCTCGTAATCTGGCCGAGCTCGTCGTCAACTACGTCACCGAGCAGATTGCGTCCAATGCGCTGAAGCCGGGCGACAAGTTGCCCACCGAATCGCAACTCATGGTCACGCTGAGCGTGAGCCGCACAGTCATTCGCGAGGCGATTTCGCGCCTGCAGGCGGGCAAGATCATCGAGACGCGGCACGGCATAGGCAGTTTCGTGCTCGAGCCGCAGCGCGAAAAGCTCGGCATCGACATGGTGCCCGCCACCACGCTGCGCGACGTGCTGTGCATTCTCGAACTGCGCATCAGCCTCGAAACCGAATGTGCGGGCCTCGCGGCCCAGCGCGCCAAGCCCGAAGACCTCGCGCGCATGCGCACCGCGCTCGACGCAATTGAAGCGACGCGCCACAACGGGCTGGACAGTGTCGACGCCGATCTGCAATTCCATATTTCGGTGGCGCGCGCCACCGGCAATCGCTATTTCGTCGACATCCTCACGCAAATGGGCAGCGCGCTGATTCCGCGCAACCGTCTGGATTCGGCCGGCATCGCGCGCGCGGAGCCCGACGCGTATCTGTCGCTCGTCAACCTGGAACACGAGAGCATTCTCGAAGCGATCAGCCGGCACGACGCCGAGGGCGCGCGCGCGGCCATGCGCATGCATCTGTCGAACAGCCGCGAACGCCTGCGCCGCGCGAACGAAACGTCGGAGGCAAATAGCTGAGCAGCGAGCGGTTCTGCGCGGCGCGAGCGCGCTGCCGCCGAATCGGACCGCCGTGGTCCACGCGAGGCACCAAAACAGAATGGCCGGGGAGCTTAAACTCCCCGGCCATTTTTTCGTTCGACGCGCAGGTCAGAAGCGCTGAGTTGCGCTTAGTTGCGCTTAGTTGCGCTTAACTGCGTGTGATCTCGCCATCGCGACGACGCCACAGTTTAAGCGGATTGGCGTCGGCGAGCGCCTGCGGCAGCAGATCTGCCGGGAAATCCTGATAGCACACCGGGCGCAGAAAGCGCTCCATCGCCGTGGTGCCGACCGAAGTCGCGCGGCTGTCGGAGGTTGCCGGGAACGGGCCGCCGTGAACCATCGCGTGGCAGACTTCCACGCCGGTCGGAAAGCCGTTGACCAGCAGCCGCCCGGCCTTGCGCTCGAGAATCGGCACGAGCTTGCGGGCTGCGGCCACGTCGGCGGCGTCCATCTGGATCGTCGCGGTCAATTGGCCGGCGAAATGCTCGGCAACCTGCAGCAGCTCCGCTTCGTCCTTGCAACGCACGATGGTCGAAGCCGGTCCGAACACTTCGTCCTCCAGCGCCGGCGTGGCGAGGAAGGTCTTCGCGTCGGTGACGAACAGCGCCGCGCGTGCCTGATTCGGGCCCGTTACGTCGGCGCCGCGCGCCACCGTTTCCACGCCGTTGGTCGCGCCGAGCTTGCCCTCGCCTTCCGTATAGGCCGAGTAGATGCCCGAGGTCAGCATGGTCTGCGCGGGCTTGGCCGCGAGCGCCTCAGACGCTGCCGCGACGAAGCCTTTCAGCGCGCCGCCGTCGACCGCGATGGCGAGGCCCGGGTTTGTACAGAATTGGCCGGCGCCGAGCACGAGCGAATCCACGAAGCCGCGCGCGATGCTCTCGGTGCGCTGCGCGAGTGCGTTCGGCAGCAGGAACACCGGGTTGATGCTGCTCATCTCCGCGTAGACCGGAATCGGCTCGGGGCGCGCCGCCGCCACGCGCATCAGCGACAAGCCGCCCGCGCGCGAGCCGGTGAAGCCGACCGCCTTGATCGCCGGATGGGCGACGAGCGCCTCGCCGACAGAATTGCCCGCGCCGACGATCAGCGAGAACACGCCTTCCGGCAAATCCATCTCCTGTGCGACGCGTTGAATCACGCGGCCGACCATCTCCGACGTGCCGAGATGCGCGCGGTGCGCCTTCACCACGACCGGGCAACCGGCCGCAAGCGCCGCAGCCGTGTCGCCGCCCGCCACCGAGAACGCCAGCGGGAAATTGCTGGCCCCGAACACCGCGACCGGGCCCAGCGCAACTTTCTGCATGCGCAGATCCGAACGCGGCAGCGGCTTGCGCTCCGGCAGCGGCGAATCGAGCGTCGCGGCGAGCCACTGGCCCGAGCGGACGACTTGCGCGAACAGCTTGAGCTGGCCGGTCGTGCGGCCGCGCTCGCCTTCCAGACGCGCCTTCGGCAAGCCGGACTCCTGTTGCGCGCGCTCGATCAGCGCGTCGCCCAGCGCCGTGATGCCATCCGCGATACGTTCGAGGAACTGTGCGCGCAGCTCGAGCGGCAGTTGCCGGTAGGGATCGAATGCCTTCTGCGCCAGTTGGCACGCTTGGTCGACGTCGCTTGCGGAGCCGCTGCCGAACACCGGCTCGGCGATGTCCGTGCCGGTGGCGGGATTGAACGCGTGGAGCGCCTGTTCGGCGCCGCGCACAGCCTTGCGGCCGATCAGCATCTCACCGGTGATCTGGCCAGTCACTTCGCTGGAGTGGGACATGTCTCTTCCTTGTATTGAAAGCGGGTAGATATAAGTCATCCTACAACATACGGGTGGGCCAGTGCAACCGCTCTCCGCCGTGCTATGGGGCGAATTCGGGTTAACCTGACCGTTACAATCGGCGGAACGAGTGCTACTCTGCTTCAGATATACGACGACTTATGACAAGCGGTTCAGCCATCGTCGGAAGTGACCCGATCCATTGCCGTTCGAGGAACACGTTCATGTCAGCCGCGCCCTCCCCGCCCTATCAGTCTCTTCCCAACAGTTTCCGCCACGCGGTGCGCGGCGGCGACACCCTGATCGGCTGCTGGGCATCGCTCGCGAGCCCGATCGTCACTGAACTGCTCGGCGTGATCGGATTCGACTGGATGCTGCTCGACGCCGAACATGCGCCGAACGACGTCTTAACGCTGATTCCGCAACTGATGTCGCTCAAGGATAGCCGCACCGCGCCGGTCGTGCGTCCGCCGGCCAATGACAGCGTGGTCATCAAACGGCTGCTCGATAGCGGCTTCTCCAATTTCCTCGTGCCGTTCGTCGATAACGCCGACGATGCGGCGCGCGCGGTCGCCGCTACGCGCTACCCGCCGCAAGGTGTACGCGGCGTCTCGGTGGCTCACCGCGGCAACTGCTACGCGACGGTATCCGACTATTTTGACATGGCCAACGAGAATGTCTGTGTCATCGTGCAGATAGAGAGCCGCAAGGCCGTGGACTCCATCGACGCGATTCTGGCCGTCGACGGCGTGGACGCCGTATTCGTCGGTCCATCCGACCTCGCGGCGTCTTACGGGCATCTCGGCAACGCCGCTCATGCGGACGTGCAGCAGGCCATCGCGCACGTGTTCGAGCGCGCACAGGCCGCGGGCAAGCCGAGCGGGATTCTTGCACCGGTGCAAGCCGACGCCGAACGGTATCTCGCGATGGGCTGCCGCGTCATCGCCGTGTGCGCCGACCTCGGGCTTCTGAGGAACGCCGCGCAGGACGTTCACCGACACTTCATCAAGAAACCGGCGGCCCTCGGCTGACCCGCGCGGCGCGCGGGCTCGAGCCAGACCGTCACGACCTCTCCGGAGCATTCCATGCAAAAAGCAGGCTTTATCGGACTCGGCATCATGGGCAAGCCCATGGCCGCGAACCTCCTGAAGAACGGCGTCACGCTCGCCGCATTCACGCGCAGCGGCGTGCCGGACGATCTCACCCAGGCCGGCGCGCAAGCCTGCGACAGTCCTGCAGCGGTCGCCGCGCAAGCGGACGTGATCTTTATCATGGTGCCGGACACACCGGACGTGGAGCGCGTGCTGTTCGGCGAGAACGGCCTGGCAAGCGCGCTGCGCGCAGGGCAAACCGTGGTCGACATGAGCTCCATTTCGCCGATGGCGACGCGCGAGTTCGCTGCCCGCGTGCGCGAGACTGGCGCCGATTATCTGGACGCGCCCGTATCGGGCGGCGAAGTCGGCGCAAAGGCGGGCTCGCTCACCATCATGGTGGGCGGCGAGCAATCTACCTTCGACAGCGTGAAGCCGTTCTTCGACATGATGGGCAAGAACGTCACGCTGATCGGCGCGGTAGGCGCGGGACAGGTGTGTAAGGTCGCCAATCAGGTGATCGTGGCGGCCACCATCGAGGCGGTGGGCGAGGCGCTGTTGCTTGCGTCGAAGGCCGGCGTGGATCCGGCGCGCGTGCGCGAAGCGTTGATGGGCGGCTTTGCGTCCTCGCGCATTCTCGAAGTGCATGGCGATCGGATGACGAAGCGCACCTTCGACCCGGGCTTTCGCATCGAGCTGCATCAGAAGGATCTGAATCTCGCGCTTTCCACCGCGCAGGCGCTGGGGGTGTCGCTGCCGAATACGGCCACTTGCCAGGCGCTTTTCAACGCCTGCGTCGCGCATGGCGGCAAGGCATGGGATCACTCGGCGATGGTGCGCGCACTCGAAGTGCTCGCCAATCACGAGATCGGTCAGCAGAAGGCGTGATTCGCCGCATGCGCTTGCGGGAAGTACGAGTGCTGATTGGCCTGATCGGGCTGATCGCCTTCCGAAGGAATATGCTGCATCAGCCGTAACCACCCGGCGCGGCGCGGGCCGCTGCCGCGAGCACGGCGAAAAAAAACCGCTCCCAACGGCGAGCGGTTTTTCTGTCCAGCGGAGCGCAAAGCCCCGCGCAACACTTGAGTCTGAATCAATCGTCCAGCAGCGACAGATCGCGCACCGCGCCCTTGTCCGCGGACATCACCAGCTTCGCGTAAGCCTTGAGCGCCGCCGACACCTGGCGCGGACGCGGCTTGGCCGGCTTCCAGCCCTTCGCGTTCTGCTCCTCGCGACGGCTTGCCAGTTCCGCGTCCGACAGCAGCACGTTGATCGTGCGGTTCGGAATGTCGATGCGGATCCTGTCGCCGTCGCGCACGAGGCCGATCGCGCCGCCCGCCGCCGCTTCCGGCGAGCAGTGGCCGATAGACAGGCCCGAGGTGCCGCCCGAAAAACGGCCGTCGGTGAGCAGTGCGCAGGCTTTGCCGAGCCCCTGCGATTTGATGTAGCTGGTCGGATAAAGCATTTCCTGCATGCCCGGCCCGCCCTTCGGGCCTTCATAACGCACGATCACCACATCTCCCGCCTTCACTTTGCCCGCGAGAATGTTTTCCACCGCTTCGTCCTGCGATTCGGTTACGTGCGCCGTGCCTTCGAATACCAGAATGCTTTCGTCGACGCCGGCGGTTTTCACCACGCAGCCGTCGAGCGCGATATTGCCCGTCAGCACGGCCAGGCCGCCCTCCTTCGAGAACGCGTGGTCGTACGAGCGAATGCAGCCCTCTGCGCGGTCGAGGTCGAGGCTCGGCCAGCGCGTGTTCTGGCTGAACGCCACCTGGGTCGGAATGCCCGCCGGGCCCGCCATGTAGAAGGTGCGCACAGCTTCGTCCTGCGTGCGGACGATGTCCCACTGATCGAGCGCGTCCGCGAGCGTGGGGGCGTGGACCGTGGGTACGTCCGTGTGCAGTTTGCCCGCGCGGTCGAGCTCGCCGAGAATCGCCATGATGCCGCCTGCGCGATGCACGTCTTCGATGTGGTACTTGTTGGTGTTGGGCGCAACCTTGCACAGTTGCGGCACGACACGCGATAACCGGTCAATGTCGGCCATCGTGAAGTCGATCCCGGCTTCACGTGCAATGGCCAGCAAGTGAAGAATCGTGTTGGTGGAACCGCCCATTGCAATGTCGAGCGTCATCGCATTTTCGAAGGCCTTGAAACCGACTGCGCGCGGCAGCACGCTCGCCTTTTCCTCTTCGTAGTACTCGCGCGCCAGTTCGACGATGCGGCGGCCGGCGCGCTTGAAGAGCTGCTCGCGGTCCGCGTGCGTGGCGACCACCGTGCCGTTGCCCGGCAACGAAAGACCCAGCGCCTCGGTCAGGCAGTTCATCGAATTGGCCGTGAACATGCCCGAGCACGAACCGCAGGTCGGGCAGGCGGAGCGCTCTACTTCAGCAACGTCGGCGTCGGAATAGGCCTTGTCGGCCGCGATCACCATGGCGTCCACCAGGTCGAGTTTCTTGAACTCGATGGTGCCGGTTTTCGGATTCGCGAGGCGCGTCTTGCCCGCTTCCATCGGGCCGCCGGAAACAAAAATCACGGGAATGTTCAGGCGCATCGCGGCCATCAGCATGCCGGGGGTGATCTTGTCGCAGTTCGAGATGCACACCATCGCGTCGGCGCAGTGCGCGTTGACCATGTACTCCACCGAATCCGCAATGATGTCGCGGCTCGGCAGCGAGTACAGCATGCCGTCGTGGCCCATTGCAATGCCGTCGTCGACGGCAATGGTGTTGAACTCCTTGGCGACGCCGCCGGCCGCTTCGATCTCGCGCGCGACGAGTTGGCCGAGGTCTTTCAGGTGCACGTGGCCGGGCACGAACTGGGTGAACGAGTTGACTACCGCGATGATCGGCTTCGAAAAGTCTTCGTCTTTCATGCCGGTCGCGCGCCACAGCGAGCGCGCCCCTGCCATGTTGCGGCCGGCGGTGGAGGTTTTGGAACGGTATGCGGGCATCGTGGTTGTTGAATGAATATCGCTTGAAAGAAGCGGGCCAAGGGAGTGACGGCCCCTCGAACGCCCGTGCGAACAACCTTTTGAGCCGCGCCGCGGGCAAAGCACGCGATTATCCCACAGCGCCTGACCGCACGTGCGGCACGTGCAGGCGCTACCGACGGTGCTGCGCGCGTGGCGAAGCTCCCCGCGTGCACGTTCAAAGGAATCGGTAAAAGGAAACGGCGCCCGCAGGCGCCGTTCCGGTTCAGCGTCGCGCCGGGCGAGGCCGGCGCAACATGTCGTGAAGCAGCGGGCTGCGTTATTTAGCGGCCACCGTCCCGTTCACCTGCGACCAGCGCGGCTCCGGTGTCTTGTCTGCGCTCCTTGCAAGCAGGCAGACCACTGCGGCCGCAATGATGTCGAACACCGCGAGCAGCACGAAAAGCGGGCTATAGCCAACCTGCGTGACGAGCACGCCGAACAATGCCGTGAAGGCCGCCGCGCCCAGGTAGCCGGCCATGCCGCCCATGCCGGTTGCGGTTGCAACTTCGTTCTTGCCGAACATGTCGGAGGTGATCGCGTACAACGCGCCTGACAGCGTCTGGTGCGCAAAACCGCCCACGCACAGCAGCGCCACCGCTACATACGGGCTTGCGACGAGACCCACGCATGCCGGTCCGATCATGCACAGTGCGCCGACCACGAACACCATCTTGCGCGACGTGAAGAGCGACACCTTCGCGTACTTGTGAAACAGCGGGCTCAGGTAGCCGCCCAACACGCAGCCGACGTCGGCCGCGAGAAACGGCATCCACGCATAGAGTGCGATTTCCTTCAGGTTCATGTGACGCTCGGTCATCATGTAGAGCGGAATCCACGCGTTGAAGGTCTGCCAGGCAGGCTCCGACAGAATGCGCGGAATGCCGATTGCCCAGAAGTCGCGGCTCTTCAGCATGGCGAACCAGTTGCGCCTCGGCGCGCCGCTGTCGCTATGCTTTGCTTCCTGCCCGCTCAGAATGTAGTCGCGCTCGGCATCGCCCAGCATTTTCTGATTGCGCGGATGCTTGTACAGCAGCATCCACACGACGCTCCAGATGATCCCGGCCACGCCGACAATCACGAATGCCAGTTGCCATTCGCCGTGCAGCAGCGCCCACACCACAAGCGGCGGCGCCAGCAAGGCGCCAATCGACGAGCCGATGTTGAACCAGCCAATCGCAACCGACCGCTCTTTCGCCGGGAACCACTCGCTCGTCGCCTTCACGCCGGCCGGAATGCCTGCCGCCTCCGCGATGCCGAGCAGGCCACGGAAAAATGCGAGGCTGCGCCAGCCCGTCGACCACGCCGCCGCCGCGCAGGCGAGCGACCACGCGAGCGCAAACGCGGCGAAGCCGATCTTGGTGCCGACCGTATCGAGCAGGAAGCCCGCAACCGGCTGCATGAATGCATAGCAGAGCTGCCACGCAATCACCACGTGAGCGTATTGCCCGGTGGTGATGTGGAGGTCTTTCATCAGCGTCGGCGCGGCCACCGACAGCGTATTGCGCGCCAGATAATTGATGATCAGCCCGGCCGCGATCAGACTGACCATCCACCAGCGGATACCCTTGATCTTCATTGCTGCGTCTCCTGGTAATGCCTGAATCTGCTTCTGGCGCGCGGCGCCGGTGCCCTGGGTGTGTCCAGCGGTGCCCGCGCCGGTGTCTTCTCAATCGCGCGAATAGTCGATGCCGACAAAGCCGCCGCCCTGGAAGCGCTGGCCCAATGCATCGAGCGGATTGGGGCGGGCCAGCACTTCTTCGGCGTAGTCCTCGGCGTTCTGCGTGGGCGTGTAGCCAAGGCGCGCCGCGCCGCTGTTGTCCCACCAGCTGCGCGTATTGGCCGACACGCCCCACACGGTGATGAAGCCCAGCTCTTCTGCCTCGATGCAGCGATCGAGGAAATGCATGAGATCGGCATGGCCGAACCAGGTGCTCAGGTGGCGCGGTTCGGTCGGCCGTTCGAGACAGCTGCCGATGCGCACGCACACGCTCTCGATGCCATGCTTGTCCCAGTACATCCGAGCGAGCGCTTCGCCCCACACTTTGCTCAGGCCATAGAAGCCGTCCGGACGCAGTTCGCAGTCGAGCGACAGACGCTCTGTCACCGGGTACATGCCGATAGCGTGATTGGAACTCGCGAACACGATGCGCTTGACGCCGTGGCGCCGCGCGCCCTCGTACACTTGCACGAGGCCGCGCAGATTGTTTTCGATGATCTCGGGCAGCGGGCGCTCCACGCTCGTGCCGGCAAAGTGGATCAGCACGTCCACGCCGTCGAGCAGACGATCGACCACCGCCGGATCGCGCAGGTCGCCATGCATGATGTCTTCGCCGTCGATGAGCGGCGTAAGCGGTTTCGAGCCGGCCGCCGAGCGCAGCGGCGTGCCGCGCGCAATGAACGCGGCGCGCACGACTGAGCCGAGCTGGCCACCGGCGCCACTGAGGGCGATCTTTTTCATACGGGTTCCTTTACTGCACCGGCCGGCGACACTAACCAATACCGCGGTGGCCTAGGCGAGATTGTCTGCGGATCGGTTGTTAGTTGTACGATAACGTACTATTAACCATGCCGAAACCAATTTCAACTCAGCATTTACCCGTACTTGCGGGCAGCGTTTGATGCGAGGCGGAACTCAAAAGGATGGTCGTGAATCATTTTAATGTGCGATGTCGTATAACAACGCGACGTGTGCAACGTGCCTTGCAAGAACCGACGGTCGACCTCCCGTCGAACTATTCTCGGCAGTCCCCGCGCTACCTGCGCCTTCCCCGCCCGCATCCCCGCAGCGACCATGTTGCGGCGCGGTCGATTGCCGCACTCACCCGCCCCGTGGCTCACAAGGCTCGCTTCCGAGCCATCAGAAAAAGCTGATACAGATCAGTTATTTGCGTCGCCACAAAGCGCGCAACAAATAAAACAACGCGGTTTGTTGACGCACGTCGCGGCGCAGCATTAATTCCCGTCTTCCCCTAATCTTCGACCATCTGCGAAACGCAGTGCGCACCGACATCGGTCGACGCGCGTAGTCCGCAACGAGCGGCATCACGCCTTCATCATCATGAACTCCGCAATATCGGCATTCGACCTCGCCCGCATCCAGTTCGCGTTCACTGTTTCCTTCCACATCGTTTTTCCGGCGCTGAGCATCGGCCTCGCGAGCTTCATCGCGGTACTCGAATGGCGCTGGCTCAAAACCGGCAAGGCGTACTACAAAGATCTGTGCCTGTTCTGGTCGAAGATTTTCGCCGTTGCGTTCGGCATGGGCGTGGTCTCCGGCGTGGTGATGAGCTACCAGTTCGGCACCAACTGGTCGGGATTCTCCAGCTTCGCGGGGCCGGTCACCGGGCCGCTTCTGATGTACGAGGTCATGACCGCGTTCTTTCTCGAAGCGGGCTTTCTCGGCATTATGTTGTTCGGCTGGCAGCGCGTGAGCCCGCGCGCTCACTTCGGCGCGACGCTGATGGTAGCCATCGGCACGCTGATCTCCACCTTCTGGATTCTCGCGTCGAATAGCTGGATGCAAACGCCGCAAGGCTTCGAAGTGGTGAACGGCCAGGTCGTGCCGCTCGACTGGTTCAAGATCATCTTCAACCCGTCGTTCCCGTACCGGCTCGCGCATATGGCGCTGGCGGCGTTTATCGTCGCCGGGCTCGTCGTGGCAGCGGTGGGCGCGTGGCATCTGCTGCGCGGACGGCGCGATCCGGCCGTCAAGAAGATGTTTTCCATGGCGCTCTGGCTGCTGCTCATCCTCACGCCGGTCCAGGCGTTCGTCGGCGATCAACACGGCCTGAACACGCGCGAATATCAGCCGGCCAAGATCGCGGCCATCGAAGGTCTGTGGGAAACGGAGAAAGGCGGCACCGCGCTGAACCTGTTCGGTATTCCCGACATGGAGGCCGAGACCACGCGCTACGCCGTGTCGATTCCCCACCTCGGCAGCCTGATCCTCACGCATAGTTGGGACGGCGAAATTCGCGGCCTGAAAGAGTTCGCGCCTCAAGATCGGCCGAATTCGACGGTGGTGTTCTGGAGCTTTCGCATCATGGTGGGCCTCGGCATGCTGATGATCGCGATGTCGGTCGCCGCATGGCTGCTGCGCCGCCGCGGCCGCCTGTTCGAATCGAAGTGGTTCCAACGCTTTGCGGTGGCCATGGGCCCGAGCGGCTTCATCTCGCTGCTGGCAGGCTGGGTCACCACGGAAGCCGGCCGTCAGCCGTGGGTGGTGTACGGCGTGATGCGCACCTCGCAGGCTGTGTCGCCGCTCACCGCACAGCAGGTCGGCATCTCGCTGATGGCGTTCGTGCTCGTCTACTGCCTCGTGTTCGGCACGGGCATCTACTACATGCTCAAGCTGATGCGCTCCGGTCCGGCCCTGCCCGGTCAGACGCCGCACGGCGTGCCGGATCACACGCCGAACCAGACCGCGCGCCGCCCTTTCTCTGCCGCCGATCAGATGATCGACGCCGCCTAACCCAAGCAGCTTGCGAGTAACCAAATGGACGTCACCGTAGTGTGGGCCGCGATCATCGCACTGGGCCTTTTCATGTATGTCGTGCTGGACGGCTTCGACCTCGGCATAGGCATCGTCTTTCCGTTTTTCCCCGACGAGAAAGAACGCGACCTGATGATGAACACCGTCGCGCCCGTCTGGGACGGCAACGAAACCTGGCTCGTGCTGGGCGGCGCCGCGCTCTTCGCCGTGTTTCCAATGGTGTATTCCACGGTGCTCTCCGCACTCTATCTGCCGCTGATCTTCATGCTCGTGTTCCTGATCTTTCGCGGCGTATCGTTCGAGATTCGCGCGAAGGCGAACCGCACGCGGCACCTGTGGGATCTTGCTTTTATCGGCGGCTCGGCGGGCGCCGCGTTTTTCCAGGGTGTGGCGCTGGGCGCGTTTTTGCAGGGCATTCCCGTCGTGGACGGCGCCTACGCCGGCGACGCGTTCGGCTGGCTCACGCCCTTTAGCCTGCTGACCGGCCTCGGGCTCGTCGTCACCTATGCGTTGCTGGGCTGCTGCTGGCTGGTCGCGAAGACCGAAGGCGATCTGCAGCGCCGCCTGCATCGGGTGGTCTGGCCGCTGACGGTCGTGCTGCTCGGCTTTATCGCGACGGTGAGCCTGTGGACGCCGCTGCAGGACCCGGACATCGCGCAGCGCTGGTTCGACGACGGCCTCTTCTACCGGCTGCTGCCGGTGCCGTTCCTGGTTGCCGCATGCGCGTTCTTCATGCGCCGCGCGGTGCGCGAGCGCCATCACAACACGCCGTTCGCACTCGCGCTGCTGCTCGTGCTGCTCGGTTATGCGGGCTTGCTGGTGAGCCTGTGGCCGTATGCGATTCCGTCGAGCGTCACGCTGTGGGAAGCAGCCGCGCCGCGCTCGAGCCAGACTTTCACGCTGGTTGGCGCGGTGGTGATTCTGCCGATCATCATCGCCTATACGACGATGGGTTACTGGGTATTTCGCGGGAAGGTGCGTCATGGCGACCAACATCACTATCACTAAGTCCGCGCGCAAGCTGCCGGGCTGGCTCTGGTTCATCGCGCTGTGGTGCTTCGGCGTGGGCTGTGCCATGGCGCTCGGTTACGCCTTCAAGCTTCTGATGAATGCGACGCTTTTCGCGGTGAAATAGCGGCCCGGCGCACGCGCGTCCGGGCGGCTCGATCCGCCTGGCATAACCTTCTGCATGCGCTCTCGCGCCGCTTAAAAAACGGCGCGCGCGGCTCGTCTACGTAGCAAGCCGGGGCCGATGCGCGAGAGAGACCAGCCAGCACAGTACAAACAAAAAAGCGTGGCGCCGGCGATGCCACAAGCAGAGAATGACGGCGCGGCGAGCCGCAAGGCCCGCCGCGCCAACCGATCGGCTTACGATCACGGGGTAGCCGGCAATGATGCGATTCACGACAATAGAAGTAAAACGGGACCAGGCAACGGCGGTAGTCCACAACACGCAAGCTCGACTCGTGGAGACATCATGAAGTTTCTTGTGGCGGACGACCATGAACTGATCCGGCAAGGCGTCAAGGGCATGCTGCGCGGGCTCGACCCCGACGCCCTGTTCGACGAAGCCGACACGTGGGAAACCCTGGCCGCGGCCGCGCGGCCCGACGCGGATCACGACCTCGCGATCGTCGATCTGCATATGCCGGGCATGAGCGGCGCGTCGTCGCTGGAAATGCTTCTGAAGGCCAATCCTGCGCTGCCGGTGGTCGTGCTGTCCGCCGAGGAATCGCCCGACGAAATGCGCGCCGTGCTGGCCGCGGGCGCGCTCGGCTTCGTGCCGAAGCGGCAACCCGCGAGCGTGATGCTCAAGGCGATCGAACTCGTGCTGTCAGGGGGCGCCTATGTGCCGATGGAAGCGCTGAGCCTGCTCGGCTCGCGCGAGGTCCAGTCCCCGGACGCAAGCGCGGAGCGCGTGAACCCGGCGCCCACCTCACAGACCGCGGCAACCTCGGCCGCACCGGATACGGCGACGCTCGCTGAACCCGTCGCGCAAGGCCAGGCGTTGCAGCCACACCAGCAGCATCTGCTGGAAAATCTGTCGCCGCGTCAGCAGGACATCATGCGGCTCGTGCATCGCGGCTGGACCAACAAGATGATCGCGCGCGAACTGGGTGTCGCCGAGGGCACGGTCAAGGTGCATCTGTCGGTGATCTTTCGGGCGCTCGGCGTGCACAACCGGTCGACGGCCATCGCAGTGGTCAACGGCTGGCTGGAAGCCGGGAAAACGTTGTAGGCGTTCACGGCGTAGAAGCCGCCCGTCCTTTGTCCAGTTCGGCCTGCTGCCACAGCATATCGAGCGTGCGCCGCAGGCGCGCCGCCGTGACCGGCTTGTGCAGCACCGGAATGCCCTGCAACGCAAGCGCCGTCAGTTCCGCCGACGCCATATCGCCGGTAATCAGCAGCGTCACGACGTTCTCATGCCCAGCGCGCGCGAGCATGTTGCGCACGGCCGTCAGCGCCTGCGCGCCGGTCCGGTGATTGGCCAACTGGTAATCGCAAAGCACCGCGTCGGGCACAAAGCCGTCCTTGAGCGCGGCCAACGCGGCCGCTTCGTCGCGCGCGCCGCGCACAATGCAGCCCCAGCGGCCGAGCAGGCTCGTCAGACCTTCGAGAATCGACGGCTCGTCGTCGATGCACAACACGCGCCGCCCCTGGGCCGCAGGGCCGCCGGCAACCGCCTCGTTCAGATTCGCGACGACGCCGCCCGCGTCGCCCGCGTGCACCGGAAAGCGAAACACCGAGCCCCGCCCCGGCGCGGAGCGCAACTGCAACTCGCCGCCGAGCATGCCGACGAGGCGCTTCACGGTCGGCAGGCCAAGGCCGTGCCCCTGGCGGGCATCGCGCTGCGGGTTCGCGACCTGATAGAACTCTTCGAATATGCGTTCGTGCTCTTGCGGCGCAATGCCAATGCCGGAATCGCGCACCTCGATATAGCCGCCCGCGGCCCGCCCCGCGCGCCGGAAGCCGAGCCAGATAGCGCCCTCTTCGGTATAGCGCACGGCGTTCGAAAGCAGATTACTCAGCACGCGCTCCAGCAGCACCGGGTCGTCGTAGACCACCATCGAGGTCGGCGCGATACGCAGCGCGAGCCCCTTCGCCGCCGCCTGCGGACGATACTGGCTACCCACCCGCTCGAACAGTTCCGAGAGCCGGAAATGCAAGCGGATCACCTGCGTCACGCCACTTTCGAGCCGCGCGAGATCGAGCACCTGGTTGAACAGCTGGTTCAGCGCCTCGACGTTATGGACGATGTGCTCAGCGGTCTTCGCATGCTGCGCGGGCGTCGCCGCCGGGTCGTTGAGCGACGCCGCGAGCAGTCCGATTGCGTGCAGCGGCTGGCGCAAATCGTGGCTCGCAGCCGCGAAAAAGCGCGTTTTCGCGAGACTCGCCTCTTCCGCAACATGCTTTTGCACCGCGAGCGACTCCGCGAGGTACTGCTGATCCACGCGCGCCTGCACTACCTGCTGGAACAGTTTGCGGTAGCTGAGCGCATAGACGTTGATCGCGCAAAAGAAGAACGCGAGCACAATTGCAAGAATCGTGCGGTCGAACGTATGCATGCCGAAATGCAGCGCGATAGACGGAAACAGCAGAAACGGAATGGCGGTGGCGAAGTTAAGCAGATCGAAGCCATTGGACATGAACACGCCGGCTGCGAGCGTGACGAGCATTACCGTATGCAGCAGCGGCAAGTCGCTGTGCGGACTCTGGAATGCGAACCAGATCGCGAGACCCGGCGCGCTGTAGAGCAGCACGCCGCGCACCGCATGCAGGTTGATCCAGCCGCGCGGCGACAGCAGGTGCGCATAGCGCCGGTTGCAGATCCACAGCGCGAGGCCCGCGCAGTTGGCCGCCGCATAAAAGCCGAAGCAGGCAATGAAGAGCGGCGGCGACGGGATTGCTGGCCAGTAAAGCGCCACCAGTACCGCGATCGAAAACCAGTGCGTGAAGAAAGCGATCGGATCTTGCGCGTACAGCACGCGCACCAGGTCTTCGTCGATTGCATGCTGGATCGGGACAGCCCGCATCGCGCGGTCTCCTTGTCGGGCAGGGCACATTCGGTGAGGGGGCGCGAAAGCCCGGCGCTCGCGCGAAGCGCGGCGAGGCATGGTGCGCAGGAGCTTGCTCGGTCTTACTGAAACGCAAAGGCGGCAATGCAGCGGCGCGCTGCAACCGCTTTTCTCATCAGACGAATGACAGGTGTGCTGCCGGATGGTTTACCCGGCAGTTTACCCATCGGCTAACACTTAATCCATATAGGCGAAGCCGTTGCGTACGACCATACTGCCTTCACCAACACGGCGCGGCCGCAACCTTTCAGTCATTCGCTTTTCGCCTGCACTCAGGGCTCGCCGCGCTTTTCGCGTAACCGTCGCCTTTCCCCCTTACCCCCAATGGAGGCTTTCATGGGCGCAGTTCCGAGCCACGAGTTCGTCCGCAATCTCGACGACGCGATCCTGCCCGATCTGTGGCGCCGCCGCACACAGTTGTCCGCCGACGAAATGGTGTCGATGGTCGAACTCGTCAAGCGGGCACTGCGCACGTACCATCCGCTGGAATTGCAGGCGCTCGGCGAAGACAAGGAAGAGCTGGTCGCACAGTTCATTTACTCCAAGGTACTGCGTCTTGCGCCGGGTCACACCGCAACCCATGCGTGCGCCGACAGTGCACCCTCCAACAGCTATGCACTGTGCGCGTACTTCCGCCGCTATCTGATCGACTGCCTGCGCAGCGCCGGCCATCAACGCAACGTGTCGATGGAAACCGAAGGCATGGCGCAGGAAATCGATCTGCACGCCCAGGCATTGGAAGACCCCGTGCAAAGCGTGCTGCTGCAATACGGGCTCGACGAACAACGTGTGCGGGTTGCGGCGCGGGCTTTCATCGAAAGTCTCGACGAGCCTGAACGGATCGTGCTGGCCGGCAGCCTCGGCTGGTGCTCGGAAGGCAAAGGCGGACTGTCGGCGGTTGCGGCCCAGCATCGGGTGCCCTCCTATCACTATCGCGCCGTCAAACTCGGCGTCACCATGAAAAAGACGGCCACTGCCGACGATTTTTCCAATACGAAGATCGGCCGCTGGCTCACGGACGTACTCGGCATTGAGATCGACATCGACAATCGCAGTGCGATTCTGCTCGCGCTCAATCTGCTCGCCGCCGAGTCGAGCGATAGCGAAATGAATGAAGCGGCCGCGTAACACACCAAAAAGAGGCTCGCGGAGAGTCATCCGTGAGAACAACGCGATAACGTCGCGCGGCGCATCGCAACGAAGCGCTTTTTTTGTGCTCACGCACCGGCTACGATAAAAAAGCCGCGGCAGCGCGCCGTCTTCCTTCCGACGCCCGGTCCCTTCCCTGCATCGAATCCTGACGAGGTGGTCGCGTATGAACCGCTTATCGAGCGCCGTGACGGCGATGAAATCGCACTATGAAGTGGTGGTGATCGGTTCCGGCTATGGCGGCGCCATCGCCGCAAGCCGCATGGCGCGCGCGGGCCGCAGCGTGTGCGTGCTCGAACGCGGGCGCGAATTCATGGCGGGCGAATATCCGCGCACACCGTTTCAGGGCACCGCGCAGATCCAGTACAACACACCCGCCGCGCAAATCGGCTCGCCGCTCGCGCTGCTGGAAGTGCATGTGAACGACGACGTGAACGCAGTGGTGGGCTGCGGCCTTGGCGGCACCTCGCTTATCAACGCGAACGTTGCGTTGAAGGTCGATCCACGTCTGTGGGACGACACGCGCTGGCCCGCCGCGCTGCGCGGCGATCAGGCTGGGCGCGACACTGGTTATCAGCGCGCATGGGACATGTTGCAACCATCGCCGGTTCCGGGCCGTTTCCGCGAACTGCCGAAACTGCTGGCACTTGCAAAGTCCGCCGAGGCGCTCGGCATGGGCGATCGCTTCAGCACGCCGCCCGTGACCGTCACTTTCGAAGACCGCACGAACGCAGCCGGCGTCGCCCAAAAAGCCTGCACGGGATGTGGCGACTGCAACTCGGGTTGCAACTACGACGCGAAGAATTCGACGCACATGAACTACTTGCCCGACGCCGTCGCGCACGGTGCAGAGATTTTCACGGGCGCCGCTGTTCACTCGGTGACCCGCAATGCCGATACGCAGAAGTGGCAAGTGGGCTATCAGCTCGTGCGCCTCGGGCGCGAAAGCTACGACGCGCCTGACCTTTTCGTGAGCGCGGACGTCGTCATCGTGTCGGCGGGAACGATTGGTTCCACTGCGTTGCTACTGCGTTCGCGCAACGAAGGCCTGAGCGTCTCGGGCATGCTCGGCCAGCGTTTCACCGGCAATGGCGATGTGCTGGCCTTCGCCTACAACACCGACGACACCATCAACGGCGTCGGCTGGGGCGCGCATCTTGAAGGCGAGATTCCGCCTGTAGGGCCGACCATTACGGGGCTAATCGATCATCGCAATACGGCGGACGTCAAAGACGGCTTCGTGATCGAAGAAGGCTCGCTCGCCGGGCCGGTGGGCGCCGCGCTCGTCGGCATGCTCGGTGCCGCTGCGCCGCTTTCGGGCGTCGACGTTGCAGGACCGCGCTCGGTCGAGCAGCAACTCGCTTACGATGCGCGCGTTGTGGAAGGCGTCCTGCATGGTCCGTACCGCGGCGCGCTCAATCACACGCAGAGCTACCTCGTGATGGCGCACGACGACGAAAGCGGCCAGATCAGTGTCAACGAGAAAGGTCGGCCGCGCATTGCATGGGAAAACGCCGGCAAACAGGCCATTTACGGAACCGTCGAAGAGACGCTGAAGAATGCCACGGTGCCGCTAGGCGGCAAGTACCTGCGCGATCCCATTTCGAACGACATCTTCGGCAACCGCACCGTGACGGTGCATCCGCTGGGAGGCTGCGCAATGGGCGAGCATGCCGAACAGGGTGTGGTCGATCATATGGGCCGCGTGTTCAGCGGCATGACCGGCGCAGATGTGCATGACGGCCTCTACGTCATGGACGGCGCCGTCATGCCGATGTCGCTCGGCGTGAATCCGCTGTGGACCATCTCCGCGCTGGCCGAGCGCAACTGCGCGCTGCTCGCGGCGTGGCGAGGCTGGACCATCGACTACGACTCCAGAGGTACCACCGCCGCGCCGCCTGCGCAAAAAATCGGCCTGCGCTTTACCGAAACGATGGTCGGTCATTACACGCCGGCCGGCGCGAACGAGGACGCAGCCAGCCCGATGGCATTCACGCTGACCGTCGAGTCAGATGACCTCGACGCAATGCTTCGGGATCCCAACCATATGGCTCGCACCGCCGGCACACTGACCTGCATTGCACTGTCCGCACAGCCGATGACCATCACCGACGGCACGTTCAATCTGTTCGTGGCCGACCCTCAAGATGTCGACGAGCGCAACATGAACTACCGCATGACGCTCAACACAGTGGAAGGCAAGACGTTCTATCTGAGCGGGCAAAAGATCATCACACGCACGTCGCCGCTCGAGTTGTGGGAGCAGACCAACACGCTCTATGCGCAGGTGTTCGAAGCGCCGCAAACCGACGCGCCGCCGCTTGGCAACGCCACGCTGATCATCACGCCGGAAAATTTCCTGAAACAGCAGCGCACGCTCGAAGTGACCAACGCGCCGGATCTGAAAACGCGCCTCGAATGGACACTTCGGTTCGGCAAGTTTTTTGCGGGCGTGCTATTCAGTGAATACGGCGGTGTGGCCGCGCCTTTGCAGTACCACGACCCCGACGCGCCGCCGCGTCTGAAGCGCGCGTTGCGGGCGCCGGCGCCACAAGTGTTTTTCTTCGGCACGCCTGACGGCACGCGTCTGCGGCTCACGCGCTTTGTCGATCCGGCGCGCAAGAACGCGCGCCCGGTGTTGCTGATTCACGGCTCGGGCGTGTCGAGTCGCATCTATTCGACGGATCTGATCGGCACCAATCTCGTCGAATATCTGTGCGCCGCGGGTTACGACGTATGGCTCGTCGATCTGCGCGTGAGCATCGAAATGCCGAGCGTGCTTGTGCCGACCAACGTCGACAAGGTCGCGCTGGAGGACATTCCCGCAGCCGTCGCGAAGATTCGGGAGGTAACCGGCGCGCCCGCCATCCAGGCGCTCGGCCACTGTATGGGCGGGCTCGCGTTGAGCATGTCGCTGATGGCGGGACTGCAAGGCGTGCGCTCAGCGGTGATTTCCCAGGTCGCCGCGCACCCGGTGCCGGGCACGCTTGGCCGCATCAAGGCTGGGCTGCACATTCCCGACATCATGCAGCATCTTGGCGTGACCGATCTCACCGCCTATACCAAAGACGAACGCTGGCCGCACAATCTGTTTGACGAAGCGCTGCGCCTCTACCCCGTCGATCACGACGAGGGCTGCGGCAATCCGATCTGCCATCGCGCGACTTTCATGTACGGGCTGCTCTACGAACACGCGCAGGTGAGCGAGACGCTTCATTCCAACTTGCAGGAATTGCTTGGCGTGCATGACGTCGGCGTGTTCAGGCACCTGGCGGCAATGGTGCGCGCGGGCAAGGTGGTGGACGCCGAGGGGAACGATGTCTATTTGCGTGGGGCGCGCGGCATGAAAGGTCTGAGCGGCATGCGTATTCCCATTGGCTTCATCCACGGCGAGTGCAACGCAACCTATGTACCGAAGAGCACCGCACTGACCTATGAAATGCTCGCCGACGCCTTCCCGGAGCAACCTTACGAGCGCTACCTGATTCCGGGCTATGGACATATAGACTGCATCTTCGGCAAAAACGCTGCGCTCGACGTTTATCCAACTATCGCAAGCTATCTGAACGCGCATTGAGCTGAACGTGCATTGACGTGAACGCGGGCGCGCGCCGTTCAGAACAGCTTGCCGGGATTCAGAATGCCGTGCGGATCGAGCGCATGCTTGATTGCAGCCATCGCAGCCAGTTCCGCGGGCGAGCGCGAGATCGGCAGAAACTCGCGCTTGAGCAGACCAATGCCATGTTCCGCCGACACCGAACCGTGCAGCGGCCCGAGCATTTCGTACACGAACGCGTACACCGCATGATGATCGACGCCGGGAATCGAGTGCCCGTCCACCGTCACATGCAGATTCGAATCGCCGATATGACCGAAAAAATACGATTCATTGCCCGGCCAGCGTTCGTCCAACGCTGCGCGGCAACGCTCGACAAAGTCGCCGATCACGCTGATCGGCAGACTGACGTCGAAGTTGATTGGATCGAGCCGCACGGGAAATTCAGCCGTGCATTCGCGAATCGCCCATAACGCACGCGCGTCCGCTACCGACTGTGCGATAACCGCGTCGCGTATCGCGCCTTCGTCGAGCGCCTCGGTCAGGACAGCGGCAAAGCGTTCGCCGTGGTCGTCCGCATCGAAGCCCGCATGTTCGATCAGCGCGTAGAGCGGATGCGCGCCGTCGAACGGCGAGCGCGTGCCCGTGAGCTTGACACCGAAATCATAGAAGTCCGGCCACATGATTTCGAATGCGCCGATGTCGTTGCCAAAGCGCGTCGACAGGCGGCGCAGCAGGTTCACCGCGGCGTCGTAGCCATTGAGCGCGACGAGCGCCGCGTGGCGCGCGCTGCGTTGCGGATGGAGCCGCAACACCGCACGCGTGACGATGCCAAGCGTGCCTTCCGAACCGATGAACCAGTGCTTCAGGTCATAGCCTGTGTTGTTCTTCACCATCTTGCCAAGCGAGCTCAGCACGTCGCCGTTGGCGAGCACCACTTCGAGCCCCAGCACCTGATCGCGTGCGGTGCCCGACTGAATCACGCGATTACCGCCCGCATTGGTCGCGAGATTGCCGCCGATCTGACACGAGCCGCGCGCACCCAGATCCAGCGCGAGTTCGAAGCCCGCTTGCGCCGCGGCCTCCTGCGCGGTTTGCAATGTGGTGCCTGCACGCACGGTGAGCGTGGCCGAAGCCGCATCGATTTCGTCCACGCCGGCGAGGCGTTCCAGCGACAACGCAATGTCGTTCGCGCGCGCAATCGCGCCGCCGGCGAGCCCTGTCATGCCGCCTTGCGGCACCACGGGTTGATATGCCGCGTGGCAGATTGCGAGTGCGCGCGCGACTTCCTCAGTGCTGCGCGGCAACAGCAAGGCTGCGGGGCGCGTGGGAGCGTGGCGCGTCCAGTCGGTCATCGCGCGTTCGCCAATCTCGTCGCCGACTCGCACCGCATCGACGCCGAGCTCCGCACGCAGCGCGTCGAGCGTGGCGGAAAGTGGCGCAGTGCAGGCTTGTGCGTTCGTGTCGTTCGCCGCGATAGGGTCTTGCGTCATGCAATATTCCTTGCTGTGCTTAGGCTGTCGGCGCGGCGTGCTTCTTTCGATAACCCATCGAATCGTTGATGCGGCCCAGAATATAGTCGCCCGCCGCCACCGGCTGATACTTCAGATCGTCGGCATGGGTGCCAAGATCCCGGGGGTCGACCATCGCGCCGTAGGTCGGATCGTAGAAGGTCGCGATCGAATAACGTTCGCGCCCCGACGCATTGATCACGCGATGCAGCGTCGAGCGGAAACGGTCGTTGGTCCAGCGCGCGAGCAGATCGCCGACATTCACCACGAAGCTGCCCTCCACAGGCGGCGCGTCGACCCAGGTGTCGTTGGCGATTTCGCGCACCTGCAGGCCGCCCACCTCATCCTGCCATAGCAACGTGATGCAGCCGTAATCGGTATGCGGCGCGACGCCGAACTGGTCTTCGTCGGACTGAGGCGGTTGCGGCGGATAGTAGACCATTTGCGTGCGCTGCATCCGCTTCGTATAACGCGAAGCGAAAAAATGCTCGTCTACGCCGAGGCTCACCGCCACCGCGCGCAACAGGTCGGCACCGCACGCCCCCACCGCTTCATAGTAGCCGTACAACGCGGGACGCAACTGCGGCATGAAATCCGGCCAGTTGTTCGGTCCGCGCAGTGCCTGCCCCGCCAGCACATCGGGATCGTCTTCCGGCAATTCGAGCCCGATGCTGAAAAATTCCTTGTAGTCAGGGCGCTTTGCCTGGTACATGGTCGCGTCGCCAAGCGCGTTGAAACCCCGATGCCGGTGATTCACCGCGGCGCGCCGCTTGGTCTCGACCGGGAACGCAAAGAACGTGCGCGCGGCTTGCGCGGCCGCATCGATCACAGCTTGCGGCACCCCGTGATTGACGATGTAGAAGAAGCCAATGGTCGTGCAAGCCTCGCGGATCTGCCGCGCCACATCGTGCAACGCACGCGGGTCGCCCGCGCGAACGCTGGCGAAGTCGATGAGCGGAATACGGGTCACAGGCATCGTGTTGCTCCGGTGAGTGCGGCGAGCGGTAAGCGCAAGCGCGAGATCATTGCAGTGGTATATACCGCCAAAAGCGCACTCGCAAGCTAACTCGCGCTGCTGCATGTAAGGGCTTTTCTCTACTCGCGCGTTTATTTATTTCGCGGCAAAACTGCGGTATATACTGCCTCGCATGACTCGCGCCGGGCCGATGCTTTGTGCCGCTTGCGCATCACTTGTGCGACCTCGCTTTGCCAACTGGAGAATCTCATGAGCATCCTTGCAGGCTGGAAGTGTCGTTTCGTCATGCTGGCGTTGTGCGCGGCGAGTGTCGGCGCTCATGCGGAAGACCAACTCGCCAAAGTGAAGAAGGCCGGCGAACTGGTGGTCGGCACGGAGATGCAGTTTGCGCCGTTCGACTTCCTCGAAAACGGTCAGCAAGCGGGTTTCAACAAGGAGCTGTTCGCCGAAGTCGGCAAGGAACTCGGCGTGAAGGTGCGCTTTATCGACCTGCCCTGGCCGAGCGTGCTGCCCGGTCTCGAAGCGGGCAAATTCGACATGGTGGGCGGCCCGCTCACGGTCACGAAGGCGCGCATGGAGCGCTACACCTACACGCTGCCCGTTGCCGATGCCACCGACGCCCTGCTCAAACGCGCGAACGACACGGCGCTCAAGCAATCGTCCGACATTGCAGGCAAGACGGTGGGCGCCGGCAAGGGCTCCGCGCAGCTCGACCAGTTGAAGGCCTACGTCGCCACCTTGCCGAAGCCGCCTGAAATCCGCGAATACGTCGACAATAATCAGGCGTATGCCGACCTCGCTGCGGGCCGCATTGCGGCTGTCGCAAACTCCATGACCAACATTGCGTATGTGGCCAAGCAGCGCCCCGAAACTTTCGCCGTGGTACAACCGCCGTTCGGCGCGAAAGTGTACTTCGCGTACTGCTTGCGCAAGGACGCGGACAGCAAGCCGCTCGCCGACGCCTTCAATGCGGCGCTCGTGAAGATGCACAACGACGGACGCCTTACCGCGTTGCAGAAGAAGTGGTTCGGCGTCGCAATGGACGCGCCCACCACCCTGCCCACGCCGAACTATTGACGCGCGCGGCACACAGGTCGGGCGCATATTGACAGCACATCCGCGAGGGCGACGCTCATGTTCAGCACGACCGTCTTCGTTCAGGGCATGCCGCTCTTGCTGCATGCTGCGCTCGCCACCGTCGGCGTTTCGCTGACGGGTCTCCTGATTGGCTTCTTCGTGGCCGTGGGCGTATGTGCGGCGAGGCTGTCGGGCAATCGCGCGGCGCGCCGCTTCGGCGGTGCATACGTGTTCTTCTTTCGCGGCGTGCCGATGCTCGTGCAACTGCTGCTGGTGTATTACCTGCTGCCGTTTGCGGGCATCAACGTGGCGCCACTGGTTGCTGCGATCAGCGCAGTGTCGCTGTGCTCCGCCTCGTATATCGCCGAAATTCTGCGCGGCGGTTTTCTCAGCATTCCACCCGGTCATATCGAAGCCGCGCGCATGCTCGGCCTCTCGCCCTTCGACACGCTGCGGCGCATTCTCGTACCGCAGGCGTTCCGTCTGACGTTGCCCTCGCTCGTCAACGAAATGGTGCTGCTCATCAAGGCTTCGTCGCTGATCTCGGTGGTGGGTGTCGCGGAATTGACGCGCACCGCGCAGAACATTGCGGCCAGCACCTATAGGCCGCTCGAAGCATATGTCGCCGCGGGGCTCATTTACTTCGTGATCTGCGGCGCGCTCGCACTCGTCGCGCATGCCGCCGAACATCGCCTGAAGCACGCCTGATCGACCGGAGCCACGCGATGCAACAGTTCGATCCCACCGTCATCACGCACAATCTTCAGCCGATTGCAGCGGGCCTTGCGACGACGCTCGGCACCTGGGCCGCGGGCGTCGCCATCGGCATGCTGATCGGCTTCGTCATTGCGGTGCTGCAGCTCTTTTGCGGACGCTGGGTACGCGCGCTGTTGCGCCTGTATATCGAGCTTTTTCGCGGCACACCGTTTCTCGTGCAACTGTTTCTGCTCTACTACGGCGGCCCGTCGTTCGGCCTCACGCTCGAGCCCATGACTGCAGGCGTACTGGGCCTCGGCCTTTATGGCAGCGCGTATTTCGCGGAAGCTTTTCGCTCCGGCTTTCAGTCGGTGCCGCCGGGTCATCTCGAGGCGGCCGCATGTCTGGGCTTGACGCGCACACAAGCAGTGCTGCGCATCCAGATGCCGCAAATGCTGGTGCTGATCGTGCCGGCGCTCACCAACCTCATCATCGTGCTGAGCAAGGAAACCGCGGTGCTCTCCATCGTCACCGTGCCCGAGCTGACCTTCGTGCTCACTGGCATCGGCTCCGCGACCTTTGCCTTCGTCGAGACGCTGCTCATGCTCTGTGTGTGCTATCTCGCGCTGGTCGAACTGACTTCGCGGGCGGGCATGTGGGCAGAGGCCCGCATCGCCCGTTTCATGGCATAAAGGAGCTGGACCTCATCATGAACGCCATTGCCGACATGCCCTCTTCCGCGTCCATCGTTGCCGACGCGCAGCGCTCTGCACCTTTGATCGAAGTGCGCGATCTGCGCAAGCGTTTTGGTGACGTTGAAGTGCTGCGCGGCGTCGATCTCGACATTGCCCGCTCAGAAGTGGTGTGCATCATCGGTCCCTCGGGCTCGGGAAAAAGCACGCTGCTGCGCTGCCTTGCCGCGCTCGAAACGTACGATCACGGCGACGTGCGCATAGAAGGCGAACTGCTCGGCTACACGGAGCGCGGCGGCCGCCGGGTGCGTGCGTCGCCGGCCGACATCAACCGTGTGCGGCGCAATGTCGGCATGGTGTTTCAGCAGTTCAACCTGTGGCCGCACATGACTGCGCTCGGCAACGTCATGGAAGCCCTGCTGCGCGTGCGGCGTCTGTCGCACGACGAAGCGCGCGGCCGGGCCAACAGAATGCTGGAAACCGTGGGCCTCTCGCACAAGGGCGATGCTTATCCTGCGAAACTTTCGGGCGGGCAACAGCAGCGCGTGGCGATCGCGCGAGCGCTCGCCATGGAACCGCACATCATGTTATTCGACGAGCCCACGTCCGCGCTCGATCCGGAACTGGTCGGCGAAGTGCTGCAAGTAATGAAGCAGCTCGCGCGCGACGGCATGACGATGGCCGTCGTCACGCATGAAATGGGCTTCGCCGCGCAGGTCGCGGACAAAGTCGTGTTCATCGACGAAGGACGCATTGCCGTGCAGGGTAAACCGCGCGAGGTCTTTCACGACGCCGGACAGCCGCGCTTGCGGCAGTTCCTGCAAAACTATTTCGACCGCAACGCATTCTGGGCGCGCGGCCCCGACGAGGCTAACACGCTATGAGCGCGCGCACTGCCTTCGAGGCAATGCGCAAACCGTGAAAGGGGCTGCCGATGTCCGCCATGCTTCGCAGCAAGAGTCACCCTGCCGAAGGCGAGCCGCCAACCGACGCCGCCCGCAGCGCAGGCGTCGCAGCGCATGCGCCGGCTGCCCGCTACGAGCAGGTCAAGCATCATATTCGCGGCATTATCGAATCGGGCGCGCGGCGGGCCGGCGAGCGCCTGCCTTCCGAACTCGATCTGGTCGCGACGCTGGGCGTTTCGCGCATGACCGTCAATCGCGCGCTTCGCGAGTTGGTGCACGAAGGGCTGGTGACGCGCGTGTCGGGCGTGGGCACCTTCGTTGCGCAGGCAAGGCCGCAATCCACGCTGCTGATGATCGCGCATATCGGCGACGAAATCCGTTCTCGCGGCCACGAATACAGCTACCGTACCGTGCTTTTGCAGCGCGAAACCGCATCTGTCGTGGTGTCGAATGCGTTAGGGCTCGCGCCTGGCGCTTCGGTCTTTCATGTAATTTGCGTGCATCGGGAGAACGGCCTGCCGGTGCAACTGGAAGACCGCTACGTGAACTCAGCCACCGCGCCGGATTTTCTGCGCCAGGATTTTTCCGCGATCAGGCCATCGGAATACCTGTATGAAACGGTGCCGGCGCACGACGTCGAGCATATTGTCGACGCGGGACTGCCTACGCGCGCCGAAGCCGAACTGCTCGAGATCCGCGCGGAAGAACCGTGCCTCACGCTGGTACGGCGAACGTGGACGAGCGGCATTGCCGTGACGTTCGCGCGCTTCGTGCATCCGGGTTCGCGCTACCGGCTCGGCTGCCGCTTCTCTCCCGATCTGTCGCAACGGCAAGGCTGACGCGATGCGGCTCTTGCAGCGAGACAACGCCCCGCTGCCCGGCTACACATTCCCCGCCAGATGAAAACGCGAGGCCGGATGCCACAACTGCACAGAGGTCGCGACATCGTCGCCCACCCAGGTGCGGCGCCATAGCAGCAGGCAAGGCTCGCCAATTTCCATCGACAGATGACGCCGCACATATGCATCCGGTTTTTGCGCGTAGATGCGAAACTCCGCGCGCTGGATCGGCGCGAGGCGCACCATGTAGTGATTCGGTGTTTCGACGGTAAAGTCCTGTTGCAGATACTCGGGAAACACCTTGGGATTGACGTAGCGGTCCTCGTACTGAATCGGCTCGCCTTCCTCACTATGGACAATGCACGAATGAAACGCCGGGCCGCTGGCGAGGCCGAGCGTTTTTAGCGCCTGCGGATCGTCGCTCGGTTCGAGCGTCAACACGCGCGCTGAATGACGATGACCGCGGGCGGCGATTTCGTCGGCGATATTGCGGATTTCCAGCACCGTGGATTCATAGCGCTGCGGCGCGACGAAGGTGCCCGAGCCCTGCACGCGCGTGAGCACCCGTTCGGCTGTCAACTCCCGCAGCGCGCGCGACACGGTCATGCGTGCGACGCCGAACTCCTTGACCAGTTCCATTTCGGAAGGAATCAGCCCGCCCGGCTTCCAGTCACCCTCGCTGATGCGGCGGATCACGTAGCGCTTGATCTGCTCGTAAGCGGGCATCGCTTTGGCCGGTGACTCCCTGCACGCGGTGCGCTGCGCCGCGTCCGCGCCCGGCTCGGCTGGCTGTGCCGGTTTGTGCCTCTGCTCCTGAGTATCTGTAATGGTGTTCACTCCAACCTCGTGGGTAATGGGGTGGTCAGGGGTGGTCAGGGGTGTTCAGGCCGTAGCCGTCGTGCCGCTCGTACGCCCCAAAAAACGCCAGTGCGCCGGCGGGTAGCCTGCGCAGCAGCCGCTCAGAATCAGGCCACATGCGCCGCGCCCGGCATCTTGCCGGGGCTGTTCGCGGCTGCCGGAAATGTATGCGCAGCGGGCAAACCCGCAATCGATGCGTCCGCAACGAACTGCGTGCTCTCGCCGGGCGTCGGGTTGCGCGGCCTCATCTTAACCGGACCCGGCAGCGGCGGCGGCGCTTCGCCCGCGATCATGCGGAACGCGACGCTCATGTCGTCGGCGAGCGGACGGTCGTCGCGATAGGTGGGCACGATCTGGCGCACGCGTTGCCACAACGCGTGCGTATGCGGCGCGCGGGGCGCGTCGCCGGATTGCAGATCGTAGGCTTGCGCCGCCGCGAGCAGTTCGATAGCGACAATGCGCCCCGCGTTGTCGACGATCTCCAGCGCCTTGAGCGCGGCGGGCGTCGCGTGACACAGGTGGTCCTCCTGCAAGCCCGACGTGATGCCGCCGTCCAGGCTCGCGGGTAGTGCGAGGCGCCGGTTCTGCGCGACCAGCGAGGCCGCCGTGTACTGCGCGATCATGAAGCCGGAGCAGGTGCCGCCCGGCTCGGCGAGAAACGCGGGCAAGCCGCTCACGAGCGGATTGACGAGGCGGTCGAGGCGCCGCTCGGCCATTGCCGCGACCTGCGCGATGGCAGTGGCGAGGCTGTCCATCGCAAGCGCAATGGATGCGCCCACCGCATGCGCCTGCGAATAAACGCGGGGATCGTCGGGCGTGCCGGCAACGATCGGGTTGTCGGTAATCGACGCCAGTTCGCGGTTCACCACCTCGGCGGTCGCGGCAAGCACATCGCGCGCGGCGCCGTGCACGTGCGGAATGGTGCGCATGCTGAGCGGGTCTTGCGTGCGCTGACCGACCACCGCCGCGAGAATGCCGCTGTCGGCGAGCGCCGTGCGCATACGCTCGCCCACCAGGTTAAGCCCCGGCGAGACGCGCAAGGCGAGCGAGTCTTCCGCGAATGCGGCGAGCTGGCCGCGCAGATTCTCGAAACTCATGGCCGCGACCAGATCGGTCCAGTCCAGCAGCCGCAGGCCACGCGCGAGGGCAAGCGCCGCAAGCCCGGTCACGCACGGCGTGCCGTTGATGAGGCTCAAGCCCTCCTTCGCCTCCAGCACGAGCGGCTCGCGGCCGAGCAGACGCAGCGCGTCGCGGCCCTTCAGGCGCTCGCCGCGATACCGCACATATCCCTCGCCGATACACACCAGCGCGATATGCGCCATATGGCTCAGATAGCCGACCGACCCGAACGCGGGGACTTCGGGCAGACAATCGGCATTGAGCAAGGCCACGAGTTGATCCGCTACTTCGAGGCGGATACCCGAATGACCATGGGCGAAATTGTTGACCGCGGCAGCCATGATCGCGCGCGTTTCGGCAACGCCCAGCGGCGCACCCACGCCTACCGCATGGCTCATCAGAATATTGCGCGACAGCGTGCGCTGCTCGGTTGGCGACACGATCACGTCGCACAACGCCCCCACGCCGGTATTCACGCCATACGCGCGAATGCCGCGCTCGACTATCTGCTCGACAAGCACGCGCGCCGCCGCAATGCGCGCGCGGGCGTCGGCGGAAAGCTCGAGCGGCTCGCCGGCGGCAACCGCCGCCACCTGTGTCCAGTCGAGCGGACGATCGGAACGGATCACGGCCATGATGGTGCTCTGCGCGATAAGTACGTGTTAAGTGAGGTGTGAAGCGACGTGTCAAGCGAGGTGTTCGATGCCGCGTCTCATACGGCGATCTGTCGATGACGCGCCGCTCAGTTCGTCGTGCGGTCGTGGTGACTCGACACGAATTGCCGGAAGCGCTCGGACTTGCATTCGACAAACACTTCGTCGGGCGTGCCGTCCGCCTCGACCTGCCCTTGGTGCAGGAACATCACGCGATTCGAGACGTGACGCGCGAAACCCATTTCAGGCGTGACGACCAGCATCGTGCGGCCTTCCTCCGCGAGCGAGCGCATCACACGGAGCACTTCGCCCACCAGTTCGGGATCGAGCGCGGAGGTCGGTTCGTCGAACAGCATCACCTTCGGATGCATGGCCAGCGCGCGCGCAATCGCCACACGCTGTTGCTGGCCGCCCGACAGATGCGCCGGATAGTGGCCGCGCTTTTCCGCGAGACCGACTTTCGCGAGCAGTGCCTCGGCCTCTTCCACCGACTCGGCGCGGCTGCGCTTTTGCACACGCATCGGCCCTTCGATCAGGTTTTCGAGCACGGTCATATGCGACCAGAGATTGAAGTTCTGGAACACCATGCCGAGTTGCGAGCGAACCCGGTCCACCTGGCGGCGGTCGCTCGGTTGCAGCTTGCCGTCGCTGCGGCGTTTCATTTTCAGTTCTTCGCCGGCGAGCGCGACGGAGCCGTCGTCGGGCGTTTCCAGCAGGTTCAGGCAACGCAGGAAGGTACTCTTGCCCGAGCCGCTTGCACCAAGAATCGAGATCACGTCGCCTTGGTGAGCGTCAAGCGAAATGCCTTTGAGCACGTGATGATCGCCGAACGATTTGTGAATGTTCTTGACCGACAGTGCAACAGGTGCCGTAGCGTTCATGGAATTCTCCAGGTTCATCCGGAATGGCCGGCGCTCAGGGCGCGGCGCGGCGTGTTTCGGTAGTCGCGGACACCGGGCGCTTGGACGCGAAAGGTTGCGGCGCCGCGCGCAGATGCCGCGACAGACGCGCTTCGAGCCAACCGAGCGCGCGCACGATCACGAAGTTCAGGAACAGATAGATCAGCGCGGCGCAGATGAACACTTCCGTCGTGCGATACGTTTGCTGAATGATCTGCTGCGCGACGCCCGTCACCTCCCACACGGTGACAAGACTGGCGAGTGCGGTCGATTTGACCAGCAGCACTGCTTCGGTCGAATACGCGGGCAAACACTGACGCAACGCAATCGGGCCGATCACGCGACGCAGCAGCGCGAACCCCGAGAGGCCAATTGAATAGCCCGCCTCGATCTGGCCGACGGGAACGGCCATCAGGCCGCCGCGAATGATTTCCGCGGTATAGCCGGCCGTGCACAGCGCAAGCGATAAAACCGCGCACATGTAGGGCTCGCGCAGCACCGGCCACATAAAGCTCTCGCGAATCACGCCGAACTGCCCCATGCCGTAATAGACGAGGAACATCTGGATCAGCAGCGGCGAGCCGCGGAACACCAGAATATAAGCGCGTGCAAAGCGATTCGGCAGCCAGTGCGGCGACACGCGCATCGTAACGATGACGAGCGAAAGCAGTCCGCCGAGAATCAGCGAGCAGAAAAAAAGGCCCAGCGTGGTCGGCACGGCGGCGAGCAACTGCCTGAGCGTGTCGAGCAGAAAGTCGAAGTCGAAGTTCATGATGCCGTTGCCGTCAGTTGCGCGCGAAGTTGCGCTTGAAGGACCGGCCCACGCGCGCCTCGGCGTGGTTGAAGACCCGGTTCGAGATGCTCGTCATGAGCAGATACAGCGCGCCGCCGACCACGAAGAACGTGAAGTATTGATGCGTGGAGCCCGCGGCCACCTGGCTCGTGCGCAGCAATTCGGCAAGCCCCGTGACGGAGATAAGCGCAGAATCCTTCAGGCTCAGTTGCCAGACGTTGCCGATGCCCGGCAACGCGAAGCGCAGCACTTGCGGAATCAGAATGCGACGCGCCATGGTCAGCGTGGGCATGCCGATGGAACGCGCTGCTTCCAGTTCGCCGCGCGACACGGCGAGCACGGCCGAGCGATACACCTCGGCCTGGTAAGCGCCCGAAATCATGCCGACAGCGAGCGCGCCGATCACGAACGGCGGCACGCCGACGAAGCCCTCGGCGCCGAACCATTGGCCGACCGTGGTGACGAGCGTCGAGCCGCCGAAGTAGAACAGATAGATGACGAGCAGTTCGGGCACGCCGCGAAACACCGTCGTATAGATATCGCCGATCACGCGCAGCGCGCGCACGCGCGACAGCTTGGCTGCCGCGATCAGCGCGCCGAATATGGCGCCCACCACGAGCGCCGCCAGCGTGAGCGCGACGGTCATCAACGCCGCGAGCAGCAGCACGCCGCCCCAGCCTTCCGGCCCGAAGCCGAGCATCTGTATCAGAGCCATTGCCTACCTCCCGTTCATGACGGCCGATGAAACGACGGCACGCGCGCTTGGCGCCCGCACATGCCGCGTTAGCGCGATGTCTCGTGAATCAGGGAGTGACGTCCGTCTTGAACCACTTGGCGGACAGCTTCTTGACCGTGCCGTCGGCGAGCGCCGCGCTGATCGCGGTGTCGAATTTGGCCTTCAGGTCGGCGTCCTGCTTGCGAAACGCGAGGCCTTCGCCGGGGCCCCAGATCGGACCGCCGATCTTCGGGCCGGCCATGACGATCGACGAGGTTTCCTTCTTGTCGATGTTCGCGGCATAGTACGTCACGTCGTCGAACGATGCGTCGATGCGGCCGTTCGCGAGATCCAGATCGCGCTCGGGCGAGGTCTTGTAGACGCGGATGGTCGCAATGTCCTTGAAGCCGTCGTTGATGAACTTCGTATACACGGTGCCGGACTGAATGCCGATTGTCTTGCCTTTTAACTGCTTGCGCAGTGCGTCCACGGTTGGCTGATCGGCTTTCGGGTCGCCCGAGAGCTTCACGACGCCCGCGCCCGGCGCGGCCTTGGGCAGCACTTTGGCGTCCGCGACGGCGAAGGTGGCCGGCGTGGCCGCATACGGCTTCGAGAACGCAATGATCTTCTCGCGCTCCGGCGTGATCGAAATAGCGTCCATCAGCACGTCGAACTTGCCCGCCTGCAGGCCGGGAATCATGCCGTCCCAGTCTTGCGCGACCAGATTGCATTGCAGCTTGATGCGCTCGCAAAGATTGGCGACGAGTTCCGGTTCGAAGCCGCCGAGCTTGCCGCCGGGCAAGGTCAGGTTCCACGGGGCGTAGCCGCCTTCCAGCGCGATCGTTACTGACTTCCAGTCCTTGGCCTGTGCCGGTGCCGCGAAAATCGTCGCGGCGCCGAGCACGGCGCCGATCAATGCTTTTGCTGCCGTGGTGCGTTTCACTTTCACGTCGAAACTCCTTGATTGAGGAAACCGTCGAACCGAATGTTTAACCGCCGCATAATTTGTATAGACAAGTCTGCATGAGTCAAAAAGGTGCTGCAAGAGGATTCGCGAAAAATTGCCCAAATCATCGGGTAAGCCCTTAGAGGCCCCGGCGGGACAGGGCTTGCAGAGAACTGTTGGGAGTGTTGCAGGCGGCTGGAGCAAACCGGCCGACGCTTCAGCAAGACAGTTATGTCTAGACAGGTTCGCGCGCGGCGCGAAGGTTCGGCGGCCGGCAGGTCTACCAGATGAACGGAATGAAGCGAAAGCGCACGCGTGCCATGTAGGCGGCGTAGCCGCTGAGGTGGGCGGCAAGCACCTGTTCTTCGCGCACCGCGCGCCAGCCGAGCCCGATGACCATGACCGGAACGAATGCGAGGCCCCACCATGAGCCGAGCAGCAACGGCGTGCCCACGAACAACAACAGCGCCGCCGAATACATGGGATGACGCACATACGCATACGGGCCGCTGTCGACAACCTTATGGCCGCGGCCCGCCTGGATCTTCACGACCGGTGCCGCATAGCTGTTTGCCGCGAACACGAAACGGCACATCACGATGCACACCAGCACGCACAGCGAGCCGAGAGACACCAGCGCCACGGGCAGCGGCGCGGACCAGCGAAAGCGCATTGCGTCGAGCCCCATCGCGATCAGCCAGCCGCACCAAACACACGCGACGGCCACCATGAAGAGCCGGTCCCACCGACGTTGCTGCTTCTGCACGAAGGGCGCGAGACGCTCCGCAAGCAAGGCCGGGTCATGGTGCGCGAGCCACAGGCCGATCCACAGGCTCAACACGCCGAGTTCGACCAGATACCACCACGCGGCCGGCCACGCGAGCGTGCCGGCCGCGCCGAACAGCAGCACGCCCATGCTCGCGAGCCACAGCACCGTTTGCACGACAAGACGCGCAACCATGGCCGTTGCAGCTCAGGCCGATTGCGCCTGGCTGCGCACTCGCTCGAAAAGGCCGGCAATGTCGAAATCGCCAGTATTCAGGCCGAAGCGGTCGCGCAAACAGGCCGCCAGTTCCTCCGCGTTCGCGAGGCGCTGCTCGGCGAGCACACTGCCGTCTGCCGCACGCTCGTTCAGTTGATCGTTGAGCAGCGTGAGCCGCGCTTCATCCAACACGCGGCATACGATCAGATTGCTCGCGAAAATCGCTTCCGGCGACGTCGACGTGTACCAGTTCGACGTTTCGTAATCGATCCATTCGACGGGATGCAGGTCGAAGCGATACACCCGCGACCAGCTTTCGTCGCGCGCCTGCACTTCGAGGTACAGCGCGTTGTGCGAGGCGTCCGCGAGCCGGAAGGTGCCGAGTTCCGTGCGTTGCGCGAGACCTGGAGACAGGCGCAGCGGCGCGGTGAGCGTGACGCTGCCGAAGCCCACGTCGGCGATCCATGCTTCGTTATCCAGATCGATTTGCAACACCATGTGCGTGCGAGGCGGGACCGCACCCGGCTCGCGCCCCCACAGCACGCGGCCAAGCAGCGGCGTCACGCGAAAACCGAGCTCCTGCAGCACATTTGCGAGCAGCGTGTTCTGTTCGAAGCAGTAGCCGCCGCGATGATCGTCGACAAGTTTTCTTTCGACGGATTCGAGGTCGAGCTTCACCGCGCGGCGCGCGAGCGGATTCAGGTTCTCGAACGGAATGGCCCGCGGATGCAGACGGTGAATCGCCTGCAGTACCTCGAGCGTCGCTGCGCGCGGGCCGGTGTAGCCGATGCGCTTGAAGTAGCTGTCCAGATTCAGTTTGTGTGACATCGGCATTGACCCATTGATATGGCTTTCGTTGTACTACTGCCCGCCTGCCAGTGCCGACGTTGCGATCTGCGGCACGCTGATACCGTGGCTCGACGCAAACTGTACCGCGGAACTGAGCGTGGAGATCAGCGATTGCAATTGCCCCGGCGCCGATTGTGCGATATACGACGCGCTTTGCAGGGTCTGCGGGTTCATGCCGGACTGCAGCAGCGACGACGGATTCATCTGCCCAATGCTGCCGAGTCCCGACTGCATGCTGGAATACTGGCTCACGCCTTTGCCGAGCGATGCAAGGCCCTCGGTGAACGCCTGCTTGTTGACGGGCGCTCCAGCGCTCGCGCTGCCTGCGCGGCTCGCGAAAGCCTGCGTAAGCGTTTGCGACAGCGACTGCTGGGTGCTGCCAAGCTGCGTCAACTGACTCACGGACGGCGTGCCGCCGCTCAACAAGCCGGCCGCCTGCTGCGCCTGCCCGGCCGCGCCGCTTAAGCCCATCGCGGAGGCAAGCGTGGACTGGCCGCTCAGCACCTGCTGATTCGCGCCCACATAAGTTTGCAATAACTGCGACAGACCGCCGGACGACGCCGCGCCGCCCGCATCCGCCGAAGTTTCGGTGCCGCCAATGCCGAACTGCTTGAGGTTCAACTGTGCGTTCGCGACGCCGCTTGTGAGAACGCCAGCACTTGCCAGCAACGAAATCAAGAGGACGCGCCCGTTCATGATGTAACTCCTTGTAAGTGGCCGAAAAAACTCGTGCGGTTTCGACAAGCGGCGTCGCCGCGCGTTCGCGTCAAATCGTCATTTTATGAACCTGTGGCGGGTGTGACGAGCGGCGGTTGGTCTCGTTGACGCACCTGACTCGGGTGGGTACGATCACGCCCATTCCGCTATGTCCGCGAATTGATGCGCGGGGCGCGCCTGTGAGTGCGCTAAACACGTCAGCCCTGTCAAACGCTTCAGGCGCTTCCGGCGCTTCAGGCGCGTCAAACACGTCGGGCAGCCAACGACGCGAGCGCCTGACAGTCGATAACAACATTGAAGGTTTTCATGAATCTCGCCCGATCCATGCGAAGCGTTGCCACCTCGCCTGCTGGTCGCAACTCGTGCCCGGCAAGCCGCAGCACTGCCCGGCGAGCGCCCCTGCCGTTGCTGCGCCGCGCAGCGCTATGCGCAGCGCTCGCGTGGCTTCTGGCTTCCGGTACGGCCTTCGCGCAGACCAGCGCTGACCAGCCGGGCGACGGCACCCAAGCGCAGGCAGCCGATAGAAACCACGCGCCGGCGAACGAAGCGGGACTGTGGGGCCGCGACCAACTGTTCGGCGACATGGGCGGCTTGCGGCCATGGCTTGGCAAATACGGCGTGACTTTCGCGCTCACGGAAACGAGCGAGCTGCTCGGCAACCTGCGCGGCGGCCTCGCACGGGGCGTCGCGTATGACGGCCTGACGACCGCGACCGTGCAACTGGATACCGAGAAGGCGTTTGGCCTCGCAGGCGGCCAGTTCAACGTCAGCGCCTTGCAGATTCACGGCCGCAATCTCAGCAGCGACAAACTGGGCACGTTGAACACCGCAAGCGGCATCGAAGCGGGCGACAGCACGCGGCTTTGGGAGTTGTGGTATCAACAGTCGCTGCTGAACAAACGTGTGGACGTGAAGATCGGTCAGCAAAGCATCGATCAGGAGTTCATTACCAGCACGTACTCCGCGCTCTTCATCAACACGATGTTCGGCTGGCCCGCGCTGCCTTCTTACGACATGCCGTCGGGCGGCCCGGCCTATCCGCTGTCGGCGCTCGGCGTGCGTGTGCGCGGACAGATCACGCCGTCGCTAACGGCGCTTGCCGGCGTGTTCGACGGCGATCCGCTCGGCAACAATCCGAACAACCGCAGCGGCACTAACTTCAATCTGCATAACGGCACGCTGTTCATCGGCGAGTTGCAGTATGCAATCAATCAACCTGACGACGCGGACCCGGCCACTGCGGCGACCGGACCAGGCACGACGGCACCGCCCGCTCGCGGCGGCCTGCCGGGCACCTACAAGATCGGCGTCTGGTACAACAATGGCCGCTTTCTAGACCAGCGTTACGACAGCAACGGCGTGTCGCTCGCGAGCCCGGCACCCACTGGCGTGGGCGCGAACCATCGCGGCAACTACAGCTTCTACGCGGTCGCCGACCAGACCGTCTGGCGCCCGAATCCCGGCGAGGCGCGCAGTCTCGGCGTATTCGCCCGCGTCATGGGCGCGCCGGGCGACCGCAATCTCGTGAGCTTTGCGGCCAACCTGGGCGTCGTGCTGAAGGCTCCGTTCGCAGGCCGCGACAACGACAGCGCCGGTCTCGCGCTCACCTACATCAAGGTCGGCAGCCACGCACGAGGACTCGATCAGGATAACCTGGCATTGAGCGGCGGCCCGTACGGCGTTCGCAGCAGCGAAACCGCGCTCGAAGCCACCTATCAGTATCAGATCGCCCCGTGGTGGATGCTGCAAGCCGACGCGCAATACACGTTCAACGCGGGCGCCGGCCAGAATCCGAACGATCCGACGAAGCCTTTGCGCAATACCTTCGTGGTCGGCGTACGGACCAACATCGCGTTCTAATGGCGGTCGCGCGACGACCGCTTGCGTGAGCCGCGCGGCGCGCTGTCACGATGCTGCCGCGGTGGGTCCGCGCGACTGTACCGGCAACGAAAGATCCTGCACCATCTGCGCAGCGAGATAATCGCACGTCGGCCGGTCCGACTTCGCGCTGCGCGCCACTACGATTTCGAGCGGCTCGATGTGCGGCAGGCCTTGCGCTTCACCGAGGATCGCAAGCCGCGACGGCACGCTGCAGCGCGTGAGCGCAACCACCGACAAGCCGGCATCCACGGTGGCAACGAGTCCCATCAGGCTCGCACTACTGAAGGCCGCGCGGTAGCGAATCCGCGCGCTGTCGAGCGCGGCGAGCGTATGTTGGCGCGCCACGCAGCCGGGTTCATACAGACCGACCGGCAACGGCGAGGCCGCCAGCACCGGAGTATCGACGCCGGCCCCCACCCACACCATCGGCTCGCTGCGCACGAATTCGCCGCGCAGTCTGCGGTCGCGCGTCACGAACGCGAGGTCGATCTTGTTGTCCGCGAGCATCGGCGCAAGCGAAGTGCTCTGCGCGCAGACAATTTCGATTTCGACGCGCGGATACAGATTCGAAAAGCGCCGCAACACCGGCGACAACAGCGACGACACATAGTCGTCCGGCGCCCCGAGCACCACGCGGCCCGTTACCTCGGGCCGCACGATTGCCGACCACGCTTCCTCGTGCAACGCAAGCACGCGCCTCGCGTATTCGAGCAGCGTCGTGCCGGGCCGCGTCAGCGCCAGATTGCGCGTGTTGCGCGCAAACAGCGTGGTGCCGAGCATGGTTTCAAGCCGCTTGATCTGCATGCTGACCGCCGCCTGCGAGCGGTGCACGGTGGCCGAGGCCTTCGTGAAGCTGCCTGTGTCCACCACAGCGACAAACGTGCGCAGCAAATCGACGTCGAATTCCGGGTGCATGATTTATCAATTGCGCTTATGGAATTTCTCAATTTAATTCGTTTGTGCGCACCCGGCAAGCGGAGCAATACTTCGGTCTCCACCTCACGGAGACCCGGCATGTTTTTCAACCAACGTCAGCGAGGCGCCATCGCACTGGCCGGCGGCGGGCTGTTGATGGGCACAATCGGCGTGTTCGTCGAGGAAGCGCGGCTCGGCGCGTTGACGCTGGTGTTTTTCCGCTGTCTGTTCGGCTTTCTGTCGCTGGCCGCGTATTGCGCATGGAAAGGATTCTTCACGCGCGCGCATTTCACGCGACGCACGTTGGCGCTTGCAGTCCTCTCCGGCGTGCTGATGGTCACGCAGTGGGTCGGCTTTTTCGACTCGATCCATCGCACGAGCATTGCAGTCGCGACTGTGGTGTTCCATGTGCAGCCGTTCTGGGTCGTGCTGATCGGCGCAGCGCTCTTCAACGAACGTCTCGGTGCGGACCGACTCGGCTGGATCGCGAGCGCGTTCGTGGGGCTCGTGCTCGCCTCGGGCGTGGCAGCCACGGCGAACCTGCAGGGGCACATGAGCTACCTGATCGGACTAGGCGAAGCGTTGGGGGGCTCCGTGCTCTACGCCGGCGTTACGTTGATCGCCAAGGGACTCGGCGATCTGCGCCCGCACCTGCTCACGCTAATGCAATGTGCGGTGGGCGTGATCTGTCTGCCGTTCATCGCGCCGCTCATGGCGCCCTTTGATGCCACCCATATCCAGCCGATGCAGTGGTTCTGGATTGTCGGCATGGGCGTGCTGCACACCGGGCTCTCGTACGTGTTGATTTATGGCGCGCTGCCGAAGCTGACCACGCCGGTCATCGCGGTGCTGCTGTTCGTCTATCCGCTCACCGCCATTGCCGTCGATGCGCTTGTGTACGGCCGCGCGCTGTCGCTGCCGCAATTGGCCGGCATGGCGCTGATTGTTGTCGCGAGCCTCGGGGTCAATCTCGGCTGGCCGCTGGTTTCCCTCGCGACTCGCGGCGGGCGCGCGCGGCGGCAGCCCGAGTGACGCGTGCAGGCTGGCCTGCGAACGGGTGAGCGGTTCCCCGCCCGCATGGTGGATTGTCTGCCGCCAGATCGTTCGCCGTCGCGCACGCCTCGCTCAACTACCTTCAGCTTCCAGCCGCGCCCGCATTCCGGGTTTGCCCGCGTATAAATACCGTCGTTTCATATATAATATTCAAACTATGGACGACACCAACACCGGCCTCCCCCTCGACGCGCCCGCCCGCGCCTCGCTGCTGCCCGCAGCGGCGCCGCGGGAAAGCACGTCACGAGTCATCGCGGAGGCGTTGCGCGAGGCCATTATCGACGGCACGCTCGCGCCTGGCGCGCCGCTGCGCCAGGACGCCATCGCGCGGCACTTTTCAGTCAGCGCAATTCCGGTGCGCGAGGCTTTGCGCCTGCTGGAAACCGAAGGCTGGGCCAAGGTCGCCGTGCATAAGGGCGCGACGGTCGCGCCTTTATCGGCGGATGAAGCGCGCGAAATTTATGAAATCCGCTCGGCGCTCGAAAGTCTCGCAATCGGCCTCGCCATTCCCCGGCACACGCCCGCCACGTTGCGCGAATGCACTGCGCTGTGCAAGGCGGCCCAGCGCGAGCCCGACCCGTCGCTATACGTCGCGCGCAACGCCGCGTTTCACATGAGCCTGTATGCACCCGCAGCGCGTCCCCAGCTCGAGGACCTGATTCGCGTGCTGCATCGGCGCGGCGAGCGTTATCTGCGCCTGAAGTTCGGCCTGCCTTCGTACAAGGGAGAGTCTGATCATGAACACACTGAATTGCTCGACGCCGTCAGACGCGGCGACGTGCCGGCCGCTCAGGCGCTCGTCGCCGGGCATCTGCTCGGCACGGGCGAACTCCTGCATCGTTTCCTGACCGAGCGCGCGCAGGCGGAAGCCGCGCTTGCAAACCGACCCAAGCCGCGCGGACGCCCCCCGCGTACCCTCACAGGGAGTTGATTGAGCCGATGAACGCACCCGCCGAAGCCTCTGCCGCCCGTTCGTGGACCACGCGCCGCGACGAAAAAAGGCGCCGCCTTGCAGCCATCGCACCGTGGCTTCAGGACGGCGTGCTGCCCTCCTCCCGCATTGTCGATGCACTGCAAACACTGATCCAGCCCGGCGACCGTGTCGCGCTGGAAGGCGACAATCAGAAGCAGGCCGACTTCCTGTCACGCTCGCTTGCCAAGGTCGATCCGCAGAAACTGCATGACGTGCATCTGCTGATTTCGAGCATCAGTCGTCCTGAACATCTGACGCTGTTCGAGCGCGGCATCGCGCATAAGGTGGATTTTGCGTTCGCCGGACCGCAGAGCCTGCGCGTCGCGCAACTGCTCGAAGACGGGCAACTCGAGATCGGCGCGATCTATACGTACGTCGAACTGTATGCGCGCATGTTCGTGGACCTAACGCCGCATGTCGCGCTGCTGTGCGCGGAAAAGGCCGACCGTCACGGCAATCTCTACACGGGTCCGAACACCGAGGACACGCCCACCATCGCCGAGGCGGCCGCGTTCCGTCACGGTATCGTGATTGTGCAGGTCAACGAAATTGTCGACGAACTGCCCCGTGTCGACATTCCCGGCTCGTGGGTCGACGTGGTGGTGCAGGCGGATCGCCCCTTCGCCGTGGAGCCGCTCTTCACGCGCGACCCGCGCCATATCGGCGACCTTCAGGTGCTGACCGCGATGATGGTCATACGCGGTATCTACGAGCCGTACGGCGTCACGTCGCTGAATCACGGCATCGGCTTCGATACGGCGGCCATCGAATTGCTGCTGCCCACCTACGGCGAGTCGCTCGGCCTCAAGGGCAAGATCTGCCGCAACTGGACGCTCAACCCGCACCCCACGATGATTCCCGCGATTGAATCGGGCTGGGTGGACAGCATCCATTGCTTCGGCAGCGAAGTCGGCATGGAGGCGTATATCGAGGCGCGTCCCGACGTGTTCTTTACCGGCAACGACGGCACGCTGCGCTCTAACCGCGTGCTCTGCCAGCTGGCGGGGCAATATGGCGTGGACCTTTTCATCGGCTCGACATTGCAGATAGATGCGGACGCCAATTCGTCCACGGTGACGCGCGGCCGGCTCGCCGGCTTCGGCGGTGCGCCCAACATGGGTCACGATCCCCGCGGACGCCGTCATTCCAGCGAAGCGTGGCTCAAGCTGCTGAAAAACCAGGGGCCCGTGTCGCGCGGCCAGAAGCTGGTCGTGCAACTGGCTGAGACATACAAGAAAGGCGGCGAACCCACATTCGTCGACGAACTGGACGCCGTTGCAGTCGGCGCGAAAAGCGGCATGCCCATCGCGCCCGTGATGATCTACGGCGACGACGTGAGCCACGTGGTCACAGAAGAAGGCATCGCGCATCTGCACAAGGCCGAGGGCGTGGACGAACGGCGCGCGGCGATTGCCGCCGTCGCCGGCGTCACGCCCATCGGCTTGCGTGCGAAGCCGGAAAAGACGGCGGAGCTGCGCCGGCGCGGCATCGTCGCGTATCCCGAAGATCTCGGCATTCGCCGTGGTGAAGCGAAGCGTTCGCTGCTCGCGGCGCGCAGTATCGACGATCTGGTCACGTGGTCCGGTGGCCTCTACGCGCCGCCCGCGCGCTTCCGGAGCTGGTGATGAGCGCCGCTGCTGCATTGCTCGAGCGGGCCGCGTTCAGTTGCGCGCCCGCCCGCGAGTTCGCCTGCCAATTGCCCACCGACGCGCAACTGGCCCACTTCGCCGTCACCGCGCTAATCGACGAGGCCGAGCTCACACCCAAGCCCGCCCTCGTCGACCGGCGCGGCAGCGGCGCGCACCGCGACCTCGACCTTGCGCTCATGCGACGGTCGGCGCATGCGCTCGAACCGACCTTCTCTGCGCTTGCCCGTACGGCACGCCGCCGCGGCGAACCATCGGCGCTATTACGTACCGAACTTGCGCAGATCGGCCGCGCCGGCGAGCAGCAGATGCTGCGCGCCACGAACGGCAGCAACGCTCATCGCGGCGCGATCTGGATTGTCGGACTGCTGGTCGCGGGGGCGTCCCTGGCTGATGACGGCGCACGGCTCGACGCGTCGGGCATTTGTCGGCGCGCGGCACAAATCGCCTGCTTTCCGGACCGTTTCGCCGCGCCCACCGGCAGTCACGGTGAACTCGCGCGGCAGCGCTATCAGGTAGGCGGCGCGCGCCGCGAAGCGCAGGAAGGTTTTCCGCATGTGATCGCGACCGGTCTGCCCGCCCTGCTTGCGGCGCGCGAGCGCGGCATTGATGAAGACGCCGCTCGCATCGACGCGCTGCTCACGATCATGGCCTCGCTCGACGACACCTGCCTGCTGCACCGCGCGGGTCTTGCCGGCCTGCATGCCGGTCAACACGGCGCGCGGCGGGTGCTGCAAGCGGGCGGCAGTTCGACACGCGAGGGCAAGACCGCGCTTGCCGTGCTGGAGCGCGAACTGCTGTCGCTCAATGCATCGCCCGGAGGCGCAGCCGATCTGCTCGCCGCCACTCTTTTCCTCGACAGGCTGGCGCATCGCGGCGCCGGCGGGAGCTCAACGACATGGAACATCTGACCTTCGACTATCCGGCGCAACGCGCCGTCACGACTCGCGCGCACGTCGGCGTGGTCGGTTCGGGCGATCTCGAAGTGCTGCTCTCGCCCGCCGACAACGCAGGCGCCAACCCAGGCGCCATGAGCGCGCATGTGGTGGTACGCACCAGCGTGGACGGCTATAGCCACATCTGGAAAAGCGTGCTTGACCGCTTCTTCACCCGCTACGACGGTGCCGCGCAGATCGAGATCAACGACTTCGGCGCCACACCCGGCGTCGTCGCGTTGCGGCTTGCCGAGGCCGTTGAAGCCGCCGAACAGGGAGACGACGCATGAGCGCGCTCGCCACGCCCCACGCCGCGCCGCTGCTGCGCGAGAGCTTCATTGAACTGCCGGCGCGCGAACGCGCCCGCTCGCTGCTGGACGCCGGCAGCTTCCGCGAACTGCTCGGGCCGTTCGACAGAATCGAGTCGCCGTGGCTGCCGCTGCAAGGCGTCGTGTGCCAGGCCGACGACGGCTGCGTGATCGCGCGCGGCACCATCGACGGCGCCCCCGCCGTGGTCGCCGCGATCGAGTCGGCCTTCCAGGGCGGCAGTATCGGCGAAGTGTCGGGCAGCAAGATTGCCGCCGCGCTGGAGCTCGCCTTGCGCGATTGCGAGCGCGGCAAGATCGTGCGGCCGGTCGTGCTGTTCGAAACGGGCGGCGTCCGGCTTCAGGAAGCCAACCTGGGCCTCGCTGTGATCGCCGAGATTCAGGCCGCAATCGTCGCACTGCGCCGTCATGTGCCGGTGGTCGGCGTGATCGCGGGCATGGTGGGCTGCTTCGGCGGCATGTCGCTAGCGGCCGCGTTGTGCTCATATCTCGTCGTCACGAAGCAGGGACGGCTCGGCATGAACGGGCCGGAAGTGATCGAGCAGGAAGCAGGCATCGACGAACTGGACGCCAGCGACCGGCGCCGCGTGTGGCAACTGATCGGCGGCGAGCAACGCGTGGCGAGCTCGCTCGCGGATCAGCTCGTGGACGACGACGCGCAAGCCGTGCGCGCCGCCGTGCAGTCCGCATTCACGCAAGGCGTGCCGGCCGCGCATCGCAGCGAACAGGTCGACACGTTCTTGCAGCGTCTTGCGCAAATCGACCCGGCGAGCGTCACGCCCGCCAGCATGCGTGAGGTCTTTTCAGAGCAACCGACACACTCGCAGCCGCGTAAGGAGCAAGCATGAGCGACACCACACTGAGCCGCGGCGCGCGCTGGTTCCAGGCGCTCGCCGGCCAATCCCGCAGCGCTGCGCCCGTGCTGAGCGCCGACGCGCCGCTCGGCGACGAGACCGCACGCTTCATCACCGTCGTGCCCGATCCCGCCAACCGCTTCCCGCGCGCGACCGACAATGTGGTCGGCCTCGAACAGGGCTGGCTGCTCGCGCGAGCCGTGCGCGAAGCCATTGCCGACGATGCCGCAGGCAACGTGCGTCGGCCGATAGTCGCGATTGTCGATGTCAGGAGCCAGGCTTATGGTTATCGTGAGGAGATGCTCGGCATTCATCTCGCGTGCGCCGCGGCCGTGGACGCTTACGCGTCGGCTCGCGATGCAGGACACCCGGTGATTGCGCTGATCGTCGGACCGGCGATGTCGGGCGCCTTTCTCGCACACGGCTACCAGGCCAATCGCATCGTCGCGCTCGACGCGCCCGGCACCATGGTTCACGCAATGGGCAAGGAAGCCGCGGCACGCGTCACGCGCCGCACCGTCGAGGCGCTCGACGCGCTCGGCGAAACCATCGTGCCGATGTCTTATTCAATGGCCTCGTTCGCAAAGCTCGGGCTGCTGGACCAGCTGATCGAAGGTATCGACGCCGATGCGCCGGACGCCGCGCAAATCGAACGCGTGCAGCAGGTGTTGCGCGAGCAGATCAGAAGCGCGCGTGAGGGCAGCCGCGCGCTCGCGCGCCGGCTCGAATCGGCGGCTGCGCAGAAACACCGCGCGGCCTCCATCGAGGTACGACGGCGTCTTGCCGAGCAATGGGACGCCGTGTAATGCCCGTCTGCGCCGCGCCGCCCTTCGCAAGCGAACTCGCCGTGTCATGCGACGAGCGCTGGCGTGCGCACGACCTGTTGCGTCTGCGTAGCCTCACCGCCTTCGACGGCGAGCCGGCATGGGTCCGGGGCGCGTTCGAGCGCGCGCCGTATGCGGTGGTCCGGCGCGCGCTCAGCGCACACGGCGTTGTTGCGATTGGTGTGCGTGGCGCCGGTCGTTCGCAGCGCTACGGCACATGGACTGCATCAACGGAGATTGTCGAGGTCGTTGCGCCGGAAGCATTGGTGTTCAGAGAGCCGCCTCGCGCACGCGCCACGTTGCCCGCTTTCGTTGCGCTCGCCGGGTTGCGCCGCAATCCGTGCTGCCCGTTGAACGCGCTAGTGTGGGGCCCGAGCGGCAGCGTGGGTTTCGAACTGGCCACATGTACAGACGCCGTGACGCCGTCGAGCGACCTCGATCTATTGATTCGGACACCGGAACGATTATCGCGCGAACTCGCCGGGAACTTGCTGAACCACCTGCAAACCGTGGCGCTCGAAACCGGCATTCGCATCGACGCGCAACTCGAAACGCCTGCGGGCGGTGTCGCGCTCGCCGAGTGGGCCACAGGCAAGGCACGCGTGCTGGTACGTCACGCGAGCGGTCCACGGCTCGCCGCCGACCCGTGGTCTTCTACTCGCGAGACGGTGATGTGATGCTTGCGCTGATGTTTCCGGGTCAAGGCGCACAAAGCGACGGCTTTCTGCATCGGCTGCCGTCGCATCCCGCGGTGCGCGCCGTACTCGACGAGGCGTCTGACGTGCTAGGTGTCGACGTGCTCACCCTCGACACAGCCGATGCATTGCGCTCGACCGTTGCCGTGCAATGCAGCCTGACCGTCGCGGGCGTGGCTCTCGCTGGCGCCCTCGCGGAGGAGGACTTGCGCCCGGACATGTGCGCCGGTTTGTCGGTGGGCGCGTTTGCGGCGGCGGTCAGTTGCGGCGCGCTCGCCTTCGCCGACGCGCTAAAGATGGTCCGTCGCCGTGCCGAATTGATGGAAGCTGCGTATCCATCGGGCTACGGACTTGCCGCCATCTCCGGATTGACGGAGCACGAACTCGTCACGCTTGCCGCGCGCCACACTAGCGAAGGTGAGCCGCCGGTCTACGTCGGCAACGTGAATGCACCTCGCCAGATTGTGATGGCGGGAGCGAACGCTGCGCTGGACAGTTTCATGGACCGTGCGCTCGCAGCAGGTGCACGCAAGGCCACGCGCCTTGCGGTCAGCGTTCCTTCGCATTGCGAACTGCTCGCGCATGCCAGCGACGAACTGAGCGCCTACGCGCGCGCGCTTTCGTTTCGCGCGCCGCACAGCGTGTATATCGGCAATCGCGGCGGCCGGCCCTTATATTCGGCCGATGCGATACGCGACGACCTCGCGACCAACATGCGCTATACCGTGCGTTGGTTCGATGCGCTCACCGTCATGCAGGAAATGGGCGCGCGCGTCGCAATCGAAGCCCCGCCCGGCCAGGTGCTGACCGATATCACGCGGGAACATTATCCGGAAATGGCTGCGCTCGCCGCGAGCGCGCTGCCTTTCGAACGGCTGATAGCGACAGCGCGGCGGCGTCTGCAAGAAGGGTAAGCAAGCCGTGCTTGACGCCGGCTTTGATCTGGCGCCGCGCGATAGGCTGACGCCGCATCGCTGTGGCCTACCGATTGCTCGGATGGGAACGCGAGCAAGGCGGCCGGCATGCGATATTCATGCCGCCTCGCCGAACGTTGCTCAGGCCTGTTCTGGCGCGCGGCCAATCACATGCGAGTCGGAGGCCGTTGACGGCCCGCCATGCGTGCGTTCGCGACTGGAGGTCACGACCGCGGCCGTGCCGCCAGGACGCCGCACCGACTTCGCATGTCGTTCTATCAGCCGCTGCAGCAGACAGAAAGCGCACAGCAGCGCGCCTATCACGATGCGGGTCCACCACGAACTGAGCGTACCGTCGAACGTGATCAACGTTTGAATCGTGCCGAGAATCCCGACGCCGAAGAGCGAGCCGATCACATAGCCGACTCCGCCGGTCAGCAGCGTTCCGCCGATCACGGTGGCTGCGATGGCGTCGAGCTCCATGCCCTGCCCTTGCAAGCCATAGCCGGACAGCACGTAGAAGGTGAAAACCGCGCCTCCAAGCGCCGAGCAGAACCCGCTCAATGCATATACGCCGATGCGCGTGTGGGCGACCGGCAAGCCCATCAGCAATGCGGAGCGGGCATTGCCGCCCACCGCGTACACGTTGCGGCCAAAGCGCGTGAAGTGCGCGACGTAAATGGCGCCGACGAGTGCGACGAAAGCAATCAACACATTCGCAGTGACGGAGCCGATGCCGATGTCCAGCCGGAATGCGGAGATGGCGTGAAAGGTGGGATCGCTGATCGTAATGGACTGCGTCGTGATGAGAAAGCACAGGCCGCGAGCGAAGAACATGCCGGCGAGCGTCACGATAAACGCCTGCAAGCGGAAGAAGTGAATCAGCGCGCCCTGCACGGCTCCAAAAACGGTGCCCATCAGCAGCACAATCGGCAGAATGATCCAGACCGACAAATGCAGCCGCTCAGCCAATACCGCTTCGACAATGGTGGTCAGCGCGACGACGGAACCCACCGACAGATCGATGCCGCCCGACACGATCACGAAGGTCATGCCGATGGCCACGATCAGCAAAAACGCATTGTCGACGAGCAGATCGAGCAGCACCTGCCACGAGAAGAAACCGGTGTACATCACCGAGCCGAAACCGAACAGCGCGCAGAACAACAGGATGGTGACCGCGATGGGTAAGGTGCGCGGATCGACGATGTGCGCCCACGCTGCGAAAAGACGTCTCATCGTGTCACCCCGCGTTGTTTGATCACCTGCATTCCGAACGATACGGCGAGCCCTCGCGCAGCAGGCGACTGGATGACGCTAACCGCCAGCACGACCGCCGCTTTGACGACCAATGTGGCTTCCGGCGGCACGCCGATCGAATACGTCGTGTATGTGAGCGTCTGGATGATGAGCGCGCCGAGCACCGTTCCTGCGAGACTGAAGCGGCCGCCAAGCAGCGAGGTTCCGCCAAGCGTCACCGCGAGAATCGCGTCCAGTTCCAGCAGAAGGCCTGCGTTGTTGCCGTCAGCACTGCGCACGTTCGAGCTGATGAGGATGCCCGCCATCGCGGCAGTCAATCCCGAGAACGCATACACCGCAAAAACCAGCGCTTTCGAGCGCAGCCCGACGAGGCGGGTGGCAACGGGATTCACACCGATTGCGCGGATAAAGAGCCCCAGCGCCGTTCCTTCCACGAGCGCGGCAGTGGCGAGCACGGCGAGCGTCGCTATCCACACCGAGCACGGCACACCGAGCCAGTAACCACCGCCGACGAACAGATAGCCAGGTGCGCCTATCGGGATAATCTGGCCCGCCGTCAGCAGTTGCGCGATGCCGCGGCCCGCAACCATCAGAATCAAAGTAGCGATGATAGGCTGCATGCCGATAAAAGACACGAGCAAGCCGTTCCACATGCCGCTCAGCACCCCGACGATCAACGCTGCCAGCAACGCCTGAGCGATCAGGCTGCCGGTCGGCGCGGATTGCGTTGCCAGGATCGTGGCGGCCGCCGCGCCGGCAATCGCGACCACGGCGCCTACCGAAATGTCGATGCCGCGTGTCGCGATCACGAGCGTCATGCCCGTCGCCACGAGCACGAGCGGCGCCGCGCGGTTCAGCACGTCGATCGGCGCGCCGAACAGATGACCGTCGAGCATGCGCAGCGATAGAAAGTGCGGATTGACCCACAGATTCAGCGCGCACAACAAGGCCAGTGTCACGCACGGCCAGATCAGCGGACGCTCGACGCCGTCACGCGCGAGCCAGTTCGAAAGCTTCATTCTCCGCTCCCCGCGATGAGTCGATAAATGTTGTCTTCGTTCGATGCCGTGCCCTTCACTTCCGCGATCTTGCGGCGGTCGCGCAGCACGGCCACGCGATGGCTGACGCGCAGCACTTCGCTGATCTCGGAGGAGATGAACAGAATACTCAGCCCGTTCTCGCATAGCGCGAGCAGGCGGTCCATGATGTCGAATTTCGCGGCGACGTCGATACCACGCGTGGGCTCGTCCAGGATCAGCAGTTGTGGATCGGTGGCGAGCCAACGCGCGAGCAGCGCTTTCTGCTGATTGCCGCCGGATAAAAGACCGATAGGCTGCTCGGCATCCGAAGCCTTGATACCGAGCCGCTCTATCCACAGATCGGCCAGTTCGCGCGCGCGCTGGCGACTGATCTTGCGCCACCAGCCACGCCGCGCCTGCAACGCGAGCAGGATGTTTTCGCGGATCGACAGGTCTGCGACGATGCCTTCCTTCTTGCGATCTTCCGCGCAATAGGCAATGCCGTGGCGCACCGCATCGTGCGGCGAGCGCAGGCGCACGGGCTTGCCGTCAACGAGCATCGTGCCGCTGTCGGCTCGGTCAGCACCGAACAACAAACGAGCGGTTTCGGTGCGCCCAGAACCCAGCAAGCCTGCGAGTCCAAGTATCTGACCACGCTGCACGTCGAGATCGATGGGCTGCAGGGTGCCGCGCTTGCCGACGCCGCGCAGTTCGATAAACGCCGGTGCCGCCGCATGTTCTTGCTGGATCGGGTCGCCGGCATCGGATGCTTCGTGAGCGGCTTCGCGCAGGCGCTCGCTCATGCGCTCGTGGCCGACCATCTTCGAAACCAGCAGATCTGCGGACAGGTCTCGCGCGAGATATTCGCCCTCGCGCTCGCCGTTGCGCATGACCGTGATACGGTCAGATATCGCATACGTTTGCTCGATAAAGTGCGTGACGAACAGAATCGCAATTCCAGATTGCTTAAGATGCCGAAGTATTTTGAAGAGTTGCGCCACCTCGCTGTCGTCAAGGCTTGAAGTGGGCTCGTCCAGGATCAGCACGCGCGCATCGACAGAGAGCGCTCGGGCAATCGCCACCATCTGCTGGACCGCGATCGGGTAGGCGTCGAGCGAGCGGGTCACGTCGAGCGCAATGTCGAGACGCGCGAGCGCGGCTTGCGCGCGACGCTTGATCTCGGGCCAGTCGATTGCGCCAAAACGACGCGGCTGCCGACCCGCGAATATGTTTTCTGCGACCGACAGATTCGGACACAGGTTCACTTCCTGGTAAAGCGTACGCACGCCCGCCGCCTCGGCTTCCTGCGGTGACGCGAACGCCACGGCCTCGCCGCCAAGCCGGATCGTGCCGGAATCAGGCGTGAGTACGCCTGTGAGCACATTGATCAAGGTCGACTTGCCGGCTCCGTTCTGCCCCATCAGCGTATGGACTTCGCCGGGGAAGAGTCGGAAGTCGACGCCCTGCAGCGCCTTCACGCCGGGAAATGTCTTGCTGACGCCAGTTGTGGCGAGGATAGGCTCGCTCGCGTTGCCGTCGTTCGAAAGGTCGGCGGCAGCCGGGTTGGTCTTGCTCGCGAGCAGCGGATCGGGTTTGGAAGCGGAATGCGTCATAGACCTCGCTCGAGCAGCGGTGCGTTGGTGTCGTAGTGCGTTAGTGGCGGCATTGTCTTATGCCGCGAGTTCCTTCATCGGTGCGATGTGAAAAGAGACCGTCCGCTGCCCAAGCAACCGGACGGTCAGGCACCGCTGGAGAAACTTTGCTTGCTGGTTCGTCGTGTGTTTGCTGCTGCGTTAGTACATTCCGCTTTTATGCCAGTTAGTACGGATGCCTAAGCATTGATTTCTAGTACTTGCGCGTGGGCAATGTCTGCGCAGCAACGCTCATCGGGAACACGGTCTCTTCCGTCAGAATGCGCTTCGGCAACGGCTTGCCGGCCACTACGTCCTTGACCGCCGACATCAGTTGCGGTCCGAGCAGCGGGCTGCACTCGACATCGACGTTCATCTTGCCTGCAGCCATGGCCTGAAACCCGCCCTTGGTTGCATCGAACGAAACGACGACGACGTCCTTGCCCGGATGCATGCCCGCTTCTTCCATGGCCTGAATGGCACCGAGGGCCATGTCGTCGTTATGCGCATAAACCACGTTGATCTTATTACCGTAGCTCTTGATGAACGCTTCCATCACCTGCTTGCCGCCAGCCAATGTGAAGTCGCCGCTTTGTGACGCAATAATCTTGAACTTCGGATCGCTTTTGATTACTTCGATCAGCCCGGCATGCCGGTCATTTGCGGGCGCCGAACCAACCGTACCCTGCAATTCGGCGATGTTGACGGGCCCTTTCGAATCCTTGTAGTGGTCGGCAAGCCATTTGCCGCCGCGCCGGCCCTCCTCGAGAAAGTCAGAGCCGATCATGGTCACGTAAAGCGAGGTGTCTTTGACGTCGATATTGCGGTCGGTCAGGATGACCGGGATCTTCGCGGCCTTGGCCTCGCGCAGCACCGGTTCCCAGCCGGACTCGACGACCGGTGAAAACGCGATTACATCGACTTTTTGCGCGATATACGAGCGGATCGCCTTGATCTGGTTTTCCTGCTTTTGCTGCGCGTCTGAAAACTTGAGCTTGATCTTGGCATCCGTGGCAGCGGACTTCACCGACTCGGTATTGGCGGTCCGCCAGGCGCTTTCCGCGCCAACCTGGGCGAAACCCAGCGTGATCTGCTTGTCCTGCGCATGCGCGCCGGGCGTTGCCAGCGTCAGCGCACCGAAACCCGCGCATATTGCGAGCGCACCCAACGCACGACATGCGGCGCGTCGTGTATTCGCCATGACTGTCTCCTGATCGTTGTTGTGTAGGCGATCCATCGAACTCGCCGGTCCTTGCGGCCATCGCGATGCGTGGATCGTGATGTAGCGTAGTGTGCGAGGCGTTAACAGTCCAATCATATGATTCGCGCCGGCAATATCAATTTTGGTATAGGACGGGCAGGCGCTGCTTTGTTCGACGGGCCGCGCTGGGTCGGGTTGTCGGCGGTGCAGCGTAGCCTTCGACGCGGGTGATCGCGAGTTTTATGCACTTACTACGAGTGGACGTTGTGCGCCGCCTGCGCCGGTTCAACAGCGGAGCGCCGATTTCCGGGCCATGGGCGCTATATGTTCGACGACTGCCCGTTCCGCTTGCGGGGCGTGACCCACCGGAACGTCAGGTTGATGCGCTCGCCGGTGACGCGAGGCTCTTTTGGCACTCGATGCCGCCATTCCGTCTGTGTTTTGCCTTTCATGACCAGCAGGCTGCCACCTTTCAGCGAGAACGACTGCGTGGTGCCTGTCTTGCTGTGCCTCAGGTCAAAGGTGCGCGCAACGCCTAGACTCACGGATGCGATCACTGGTTCCGGCCCGAGTTCCGGCTCACGGTCGGCATGCCATCCCATGCTGTCCGCGCCACTGCGATAGCGGTTGAGCAAGACACTGTTGAACCGCGTGTGGCAGGTGGCTTCAACGGCAGCCTTGAGTTCGGCGACGGCTGGCGTCCACGGGTGCGGCAAATTGCGGATACCGGAATAGACGTACACCGCACCGGCATCGCCCTGCCATGCGGTGAGCCTTGGCAGCGCGACGCGACCGCCCGGCGTGCACATGATGTCCTGCCGCCATTCAACCTCGTCCACAAGGCGCGCGAGGAACTGCCCGGCCAGATCGGGCGCGAGCCAGTCGGGGTACCAGTCGACGTCGGGGGTTGGAAGATCGTCGAAGAGATCGGTCATAACATTGCAGGGCGCATTGCAGGGCGCGGGCGGCCAAAGGAGATACGGTAGGTATTATGGCCGCAGCGGGAGGAGGCGGTTTGCGGTTCGGTTAGCGTGATTCTGATTGGGAAAATCACAAGGCGATTATCGAGACTGCGTTTTGCAATTCGAGGCCGCACGGCGGCATTCTGATGTTTGGAACCCGCGTGTTCAGCCGTGGCGACAGCTCGATGTAAGACTCAATCGGCCGTGAAAGTGCCTCGGGTCTGCCTCGCCGGCACGACGGACAAATCGAAGTTCACGATCGCCTGTGGAGACGGCGATACGTCGGAACTTGTTGTTGGCGCCTTGCGCTTGGACTTCGACGGAGCGGCCCCGCTCGCGCCGGGAGCTTTTAACTAAAAATCGCGATGTAGAAGACCACCACGCCAATCACCGCACCAACAAAGCAGAAGCTTTCTTCAGTGTCCTCGCCATTTGAGCGCAGCCATGCGCCGACGACTCCGAACAGTCCCGCAATGCCAAGCGCGACGCAAAGCATGACGACGTCGAACAGCGCACTTTTACCCAGTTCGGAGAAGTCGATATTGCGCACGCCGAGATACAACCCTAGCGCCATCAGCGATACGCCAACGAGCGGCAGCATGACGTGACTGCCCTCATACCCGACATGATGCGCGCGGTGCGCAGAGTCCCCGTGATGTAAACGATGGCCTGGTCCGAGCAATTTCATGATCGCCTCCTGCCTCGCCGTTTGCCGGCGCTTACGACACTTGAGCTGCCCGCTGGCGCTCTCATCGGCGCATCAGCGACTCTTGTACAGACAACTCACTTTAAGCATAGATCAGGCGCGCGCATAATTCAAAGCCCATTTAATTAGGGTAATCCGGAGGTTCTGACCACTATCTCTCTTTTTGGATTTGCGCGGATTCAGAACAATGTGCTCTTGTTGAGAAGCCGCTGCATTGCAACATGAGCGCGCCAGCTGCGCAGCGCGACCGAATTTTTGCGCGCGGCAAGCTGCAGCGCATGCCGGTAGAATGACGCGGCTCGCCAGCTCCTTCGCCGCGGCGACCGCTCCGCCGGTTCTCCGCTGAGATCGAGCCGGCTTTTACCCGCCTTCATTCTTTCTATGCGCCGCTCATCGTTTCTTGTACGTTTGATCGCAATCGGCATCCTGCTGCACGTCTATGTGGGCTTCCGTTTGATACCGGACATGCCGGTTAGCACCGCCGTGCGCTCGCTGTTGGGATGTTGGCTGGTGCTCTCAGTCGTACTCATTCCGCTCGGCATGCTTGCGCGCACCATTAAACGCCAGCCGCTAGGCGACCGGCTTGCGTGGATCGGCTTGCTGGCAATGGGCTTCTTTTCGTCGCTGCTCGTGCTGACCTTTGCGCGTGACCTGGCTCTTGCTTCAATGATGACCGTCGACGCTATCTGGCCCGGTCTGATCGCCCTCGCCCATTGGCGCACCGGCACTGCAGCGGCTGTGCCGTTGCTCGCGGTACTGTCGACAATCATCGGTCTTTTCAACGCTCGCCGTCGAGCGCGGGTCGTGACAATCGAGGTGCCAATCGACGACTTGCCTGCCGCGCTCGACGGCTTCACGATCGTTCAGATCAGCGACATCCACGTTGGCCCAACCATCAAACGACGTTATGTCGACGCGATAGTCGATGCGGTGAATCGCCTGAAGCCTGACCTCATAGCCGTGACGGGCGATGTGGTAGACGGCAGCGTCCCGCAGCTGACTCATCACACGCAACCTCTGTCGAGGTTGAGTGCCCGCCACGGCGCCTTTCTCGTCACAGGCAACCATGAGTACTACGCGGGTGCCGATGCGTGGATCGACGAGTTCCGACGCCTCGGACTCAACGTCCTGCTGAACGAGCACGTGGTCGTTGAGCACGACGGGGCGCGTGCCGTCATTGCCGGCGTGACCGACTATTCGGCCGGCCACCACGATCCGCTACATCGCAGTGACCCGATGGCCGCGATCGCCGGTGCACCCGGCGATGTACTGATCAAGGTGCTTCTTGCGCACCAGCCCCGCTCTGCAGAAGCCGCCGCCGGAGCCGGCTTCACACTGCAACTCTCAGGTCATACACACGGCGGTCAGTTTTTCCCTTGGAATTTTTTTGTGCGATTTCAGCAACCATTCACAGCGGGCCTCGCACGCCTGAACGGACTGTGGGTGTATACGAGCCGCGGCACCGGTTACTGGGGACCGCCCAAACGGCTTGGCGCACCTTCAGAAATCACGCGAGTGAGGCTTGTGCCCGGCCAACCCGACTGATTCCACGATTGGAGTGGAAAGCGAACGCCCGCGCTCGACAGTTGCACGCTTCTCTGCTTTCCTTCCTATCCGCCCGAACCACGCGCGAGGGTGAACGTGCCTGTCATTGGGCGGGCGCGACTGCGACGCTGACTTGCGGCGCGAAGGCCACCAATACCTGCATGCCCGGCGTTAGGTTCGCCAATTGGGCCGGAACGCGCCCCTGGACATGGAATACCGACCCACTCGGTCCTTTCAGAGCCACGACGCCCGTGGCGTGGTCGACTGCCTGCACCTGTGCATTGACGTTCTGCTCGGGGTTCGTCTGCCCGCTCGGCGCATCAGCCGCCGCAGGCGCGGCTTGTCCGTCCGCGTCGCGCGTAACGCTGATCAGCGCATTGCGCATCACACGGATATGAACTTTCTCGCCTTGCCTGATCCTTTCTATGTTCCCTTTCTCCGTAAGCTCGAATGACGCCTCGCCTCCTTGCGCATCTCGCACGGTCACGGAATGCTTTGCACGGTCGACCGACTTCACCACTCCTTCCGCTTGCAACGTGCTGCTCCCTTCAAACGGCGCGGGAAAGCCCGTGGCAAAAGCGCTGAATGGAGAGAGCGCGATAAACGCGCCGGCAATCATTCCAAGAGTTTGGGCTTTCATACATTCCTCATTGACGTGAACGGCCTGAAGCGGCGCTGGGCGGCAAACCGGGTTGCGTGCGAAGTACTTAAAGCCATTGCGACGCACATAAGGTCTGGAACGTTCGAAGAGTTTGTTCTTAGTGATGGTCGCCGTCAATATTTGCAGTCCGAATTATCTCGTTGATCTGTCTGCGCAGTTCGTCGAAATTTCCTGGCGATGATGCTGGCCTATACATGCTCCTGACTTCAGCTTGCAATACCTTGAGACAATGTTAATTCCGTATCCTGAATATGGACTGCGCCGGACGCTTCGACTAAGCTCTGTCACCGCTCATTGTTCACACAACCATGGAGTTCAAATTATGGAGCACGGCATCATTGCATGGCTTGTCATCGGCGCGATCGCCGGCTGGCTGGCTGGCGTACTCGTGAAAGGCGGGGGCTTCGGGCTTATCGTCGACATCATTGTCGGGATTGTCGGCGCGTTCATCGGCGGTTGGCTCGCCCACGCACTGCACATTTCTCTGGGCAGCGGGTGGATTGGATCGATCATCACCGCGGTGATCGGTGCGGTCATCCTCCTGTTTATTATCCGACTCGTTCGACGAGGCGGGTAAAGCAGGCCTGAGTATCATCGGCGTCAGCCGCAACGCCGCTGGCGCCGAGTTTTCGCTTTGATCATTCCGCGTTTGATCGCCTCACGCCCTCGCCCTTTTGTCCCGAACGGGTTATGCGCGAGTCAACTTGCTGCTGCTCAACGCCTCCGTCTCTTCAGACAGCATATGAATACGTTGCGGCGGAGCAGCCTGGCCTGAGTGAGAACCGCAGAGCGCCATGCGGACATTGCTTTGCTTGTAACGCATTTCAGTTTGCAGCACCTGCGCGTCCTGCGGCATCCGGGATACGAGTGAGTTTGAATTGCGAGCGCTGCGCTAGGACCTTAAGCCAGCTCGACCCTGCTCTGTCGGGAGTCAATCGACGTGAGGATGGATCCAAACGTGAGGATGGATCCAAACCTGAGGTCAATGCCCAGTCAAGAGGGCTTGTGGCTCTACCTAGGAGACATGTGATTGAATTCGCCCCTGTAATCAGGGAAGCGTTCCACTAGAGTTACTGAGTCCGTTGGGCGCCCGAGCGCTCGTGGCGAGCGTATTTCAACGCGCTATGGATGGTTCTTGTTGTAACGCTCAAAGGCGATAGCCACGTTGCGTGAAGCAGTAACCTCATCAGGCTTCGGGCAGGTGAGCGGCCCGATTGCGCTTTATCGTTTTACGGAACTCGCGGCCAAGGTGTTACTTTGCGGGCCGGCATCGGCGGTCAATGGCTTCAGGGCGATTTTCACCGCAGTCCAGCGGGTATCGCGGCCGTGTAATCCGAGCCGTTATCGCTCAACCACCCAATTGCGAATGGCATATGCAGCGCATTGCCGAAGCGATTTCCCACCGCCGCGAGACTCACAACGCGAGTAATGTCGCTGCTGTGACCGGCCGTCGTAGCAGTTCAGCTCATCGCTTCGCTGTCGCAGCAGTCCCCCGTAAGCCTTACGCGCAGCGGCTCGCCGTTGCCACACTGAAGCTCGAAGCTATCGGAGCGCCAGCGTTGGTTGCTTCGTGCCACGGCCACCTTGTCGTCGTGTCGTCGCTGAGGGCAAGGAAGGCGGAGCGGGACGCCGCTCAATCGGTAAATCAGTGCATGCTTATGACACGCTAGCGGTCGAAACGGATTTCCCCGGGTCGAAACTCTACGGCACCATCGACAGCTTCTGCTCCGCTACCGAGCGCCGCCGAGGTTCCGGGGCCGCCAACACATTCATCGCCTTCTGTCTTGCGTCAAAAACCCGGTCTTACGCCTACCCGAATGAAAAGCCTCCCGGTCTCAAGGTCGTTCCACAAGCCGCGAATCTGAGCCGCAGTACCGCGCCGGGTGTTGAATGTTCATCAACGTCTATAGATGTAAGGCGCGCTGCTCGTCACCGTCGGGGGTCTTCCGAGGAGGTGATTGCCGTCTACGAGGTGGATGAAGCCGGCAAACCGGGTTGATCAATCCACCTGTATCTCGCGAACAGCTTGGCATATTGCCGGCTCGTAAGCCCAGCCACGTCTCCACATTGCTGCCCCATCGCTGGCATCCCATGGAAATCGTCAACCACCGAATCCGTCAAAAGAGGTTGCCAGCCGCTTACGCCATGCGCGCATTCGCGGCGCAATCTCGTAAAGTTGATTTTCCGCCGCGTAAACGCCGCAACCCCACCTTGATGGGGTGGGGTTGCGGACACTGCTGGGGAGCCTGACGATTACCTACTTTCACACGGGTAATCCGCACTATCATCGGCGT
>Ga0209796_10000081_pt1 | contig 130400 bp, 114 predicted proteins | sample AgamicOrSfrz_FD_187167 | JGI IMG/M metagenome (GOLD analysis project Ga0209796, IMG submission 187167) | Agave microbial communities from Guanajuato, Mexico - Or.Sf.rz (SPAdes) (version 2) | ecosystem: Host-associated > Plants > Phyllosphere > Phylloplane/Leaf | place: Guanajuato, Mexico...
GCAAACCGCTGCAGTGCTCTGAGACTCTCGTCGTCATTATAAATTCCACGGCCTGCTGTTCGTGTGCGAATGCTGTGTGCAGCGCAGCACGAAAGCGCGTAGCAAATTGCCGCGTGGAATGTGGCGGCACGCGCGCATTTGCTTATGGGTCGGCGATTCGCTCGTCCACTGCGCATTGTCGCGCGCTAAAAAAAACGCCGCGGATGGCCGCGGCGTCTTCATTCATCGTCAGGTCGGTTCGCGAGCTTACTGGCCTTCGCCAAACTTATCAGCGATCAGTTTCAGCAATGCGTCCATGGCTTCTTTTTCGTCGGCGCCCTCGACTTCGATCAGCACCGTGCTGCCGATGCCCGCGGCCAGCATCATCACGCCCATGATGCTTTTTGCATTGATGCGGCGGCCGTTGCGGCTCATCCAGATTTCGGACTGGTAATTGCCCGCGAGTTGCGTCAATTTGGCCGACGCACGCGCGTGCAGCCCCAGCTTGTTCACGATAGTCGTTTCCTGTTGCAGCATGTGATGGTCCGAAGCGCGGGTAAGTGTTGTTGTGAAAAAAGAAACTGCCAGTCAGGCGCGAAGCGCTTGAAGCTGCGAGCCCTAACGCGCGTGACGCTGCGGCTTGCCGGGCGAGCAGCTACAAGCCCGCCGGCCCGCTCTTTTGCGTGAGGTCCGCGTCGGCCGGCAGCGCGGGCAGACAGTCGCCGGCTACGGCCACCGCCTCGGCGGGCGCGGGCGCGGCCGGGCCGATCGCATGGACGCCCTTGGTCGCGCCGGCGAGCGCCTTGTCCACCAGCGTGTCGAGCGGCGTCGCGCGATAGCAGACCGCGCGCACCAGCATCGGCAAATTGACGCCGCACAGCACGCGCACATCCGGCACCGAAGCAAGCCGTCCCGCGATATTCGCGGGCGTCGCGCCGAACATGTCGGTGAGCACCAGCGCGCCGTTCTCTTCCTTCAGACGCGCAATCTCCGACTCCGCGAAAGAAACCATTTGTGCGGGATCGCAGTCGGGCGATACGTCGATCACGCCGATACGAGCCGGCAAACCGCCGTAAATATGAGAAATACAGTCGCGCAACGCGGTGGCGAACGGAGCGTGCGCGATGATCAGAATGCCTGCCATGTCAGCCTACTGCAAAAAGACGGCCCCAAACGTGGATCGGAACCTTGTCCGGAATGCTCGCGCCCTCGGCCGGCCGTGGGCCATAAGGGCCGGAACTGCATCACTTCACCGCAGGAGGTCGAGCGCGGCGTTGCAGCCGCGCCTGTCCAACCTGCCTGCTCAGCGCTCCGCCGTTCAGGCCGGCGGCTTTGCGCCAAGCCCGCTGCTACGAATGCATGCGGGGAGCGGGCATTGTAGCAGGCCCGTTTTCGAGGCTACGCCGACGTCCCGCTCGCAGCGGACATCATGCAGATCCTGTTACCCAGTTTGGGAGCCGCGGCCCGCTTTCAAGCCGCGGCAGCTCGATTCGCCACCTGATCAGCCCGCCGCGCGCTCCAGCGCGTCGACGAACATGGCCGCCACGCCAAAGCCCGTCTGATCCATGATCTCGCGAAAGCACGTCGGGCTCGTCACGTTCACTTCGGTAAGCCAGTCGCCGATCGCGTCGAGCCCGACCAACAGCAGGCCGCGCGCCGCCAGCACAGGCGCAAGCGTGTCCGCGATCTTGCGGTCATGCTCGGTAAGCGGACGCGCAACGCCCAGCCCGCCGGCCGCCAGGTTGCCGCGCACCTCGTTGCCTTGCGGAATGCGGGCGAGCGAATACGGCACTGCCTCGCCGCCTATCAGCAGAATCCGCTTGTCGCCGTCCTTGATCTCGGGGATGAACTTTTGCGCCATCACCGTGCGCGCGCCGTCGTGGCTCAGCATTTCAATGATCGAACCGAGATTCATGCCGTCGGCCTTCACGCGGAACACGCCCATGCCGCCCATGCCGTCGAGCGGCTTCAGAATCACGTCGCCGTGCTGCTCGTGAAACGCCCTCAGGAGCGCCGGATCGCGCGTCACGAGCGTGGGCGCGACGAACTGCGCGAATTCGCCGATCGCGAGCTTCTCGGAATGGTCGCGGATCGCCTGCGGCTTGTTGAAGATGCGTGCGCCCGCGCGCTCCGCCAATTCGAGCAGCCACGTGGAGGTCACGTATTCCATGTCGAACGGCGGGTCCTTGCGCATCACCACGGCGCTGAAGCTTGTCAGTGCGCGCGGCGCGGCGCTTTCCGCCGCATACCATTCGTCGCGGTGCAGATCGGTCACGTCGCCGGTTATCGCAAAGCGCCGCACGTTGGCTTCGACGTCGCCGCCCGTCCACGCCAGATGCTTCGGCTCACACGTGTACAGCGTATGACCGCGGCGCGCGGCCTCGGCCATCATCGCGTAAGTCGAGTCTTTGTAGATCTTGAACTGCGTAAGCGGATCGGCGATGAAAAGAATGTCCATGAAGGTCCCGTTGCGCCCTGCTGGGCCTGCCGTTAATGGTGAGTTACCGCGAAGGTGGCGAAGGAAACGGCGCGGACGTTAGCCGCGCCGCCGCGCTCACACCTGGATGGCTTCCGGATCGGTCTTTTCCAGTTCGACCGATGCCGCGAGCAAGCCAAGGCGCGCCACCACGCCGTACATATAGAAGCGGTTGGGCGGCGCCGCGCCGGGCTTGGCGTGCGCGTCAGGCAAAGCCGTATGCTCGAAGCCGAGCGGCACGAAGTGCATGCCCGGTGCGTTGAGATTCTGATCGCGCTCGCGGCTGCCGTGCACGCGGTAGAAACCGCCCACCACGTAGCGGTCGATCATATAGACGACCGGCTCCGCCACTTCCTCGCCAATGCGCTCGAACGTGTAGACGCCTTCCTGCACGATCACGTCGTGCACTTCGAGGCCGTCTTTGGTGGCCGCCATCTTCGCGCGCTCGCGCTTGGTGAGCGCGGCGACTTCCGACGCGTCGTGCACCGTCATGACGCCCATGCCGTAGGTGCCCGCGTCCGATTTAATGACGACATACGGTTTTTCGGATATGCCGTACTCGCGATACTTTTTCGCGATCTTCTTCAGCACGCCGTCAATCGATTCTGCCAGCGCTTCTTCGCCCGTGCGCTCCTGGAAATCCACGCCTTCCACATGTGCAAAGTACGGATTGATCATCCACGGGTCGATCTCGACCATCTTCGCAAACTTCTTGGCGACGTCGTCATAACACGAAAAGTGCGTCGATTTGCGGCGAACCGCCCAGCCCGCGTGCAGCGGCGGCAGCAGATACTGCTCGTGCAGATTCTCGAGAACAGGCGGAATGCCGCCCGACAGATCGTTGTTCAGCAGAATCGAGCAGGGGTCGAAATTCTTCAGGCCGAGACGCCGCTGCGAACGTTCGAGCGGTTCGAGCACGAGTTTCTGGCCGTCTGACAGCGCAATGGTGACGGGTCCGTTGATGCTTTCGTCGAGCGTGCCGAAACGCACGTTCAGGCCTGCCTGCCGCATGATGGCCGCCAGCCGGGCGACATTCTCCAGATAGAACGCGTTGCGCGTGTGGCGCTCAGGAATGACAAGCAGGTTCTTCGCGTCCGGGCAAATTTTTTCAATAGACGCCATCGCGGCCTGCACGGCAAGCGGCAGCACTTCCTGCGGCAAATTATTGAAGGCGCCGGGAAACAGATTGGTGTCGACGGGCGCCAGCTTGAACCCCGCGTTCCGCAGGTCGACGGAACAGTAGAAAGGCGGCGTGTGCTCCTGCCACTCGAGCCGGAACCAGCGTTCGATTGCAGGAGTGGCGTCGAGGATCTTCCGCTCGAGATCGAGCAGCGGGCCGTTTAACGCCGTAACTAGGTGCGGAACCATTGATCACTCGCAGACTGGAGAAAAAAGATTGTAGAGCAAATGCTTTTCCCATTTGGGGATGGTTTCTCCATTCGCAAGCTAGCCGGAATGCATTCTTACTATGGCCATGATAGGCAGTAGAAAGTGCTGTTAACAAGATGGCGAGCAAGAAAAAAGCCCGCCATGAAGGCGGGCCGAATCTTTGCGCTTGTGTTGCTTGTTGCCTGTTGCCTTGTTGCCTTTGTGTTGCCTGTTGCCTACTTACGTGTTGTCGCTTGTTGCTGCTTATTGGCGCTTGTTGCCGCCCTCGCCGGTCGCGCCGGGCGCCGGGCAGGCGGCATCGACAGGTCGTCGAGCCCGGGAGCACGGGCTCGTGCGACATCGTCGTTATTCGACGTGTTCGCCGTGCAGGCTCACGTCCAGGCCTTCGCGCTCTTCTTCTTCCGTCACGCGGATGCCCATGACCATGTCGATGATCTTCAGCAGGATGAAGCTCACCACGCCGCTGTAGACGAGCGTCGTCAGCACGCCCTTGGCTTGCAGCACGATGCTGCCGTCGAAGCCGCCAATGTCCTTGACCGCGAACACGCCGGTCAGCAACGCGCCCACGATACCGCCGATGCAGTGCACGCCGAAGGCGTCGAGCGAATCGTCGTAACCGAGCTTGTGCTTGAGCCACGTTGCCGACCAGAAGCAGACCACGCCCGCGACGATGCCGATCACGAGCGAGCCCGTCATGCCGACGAAGCCCGAAGCCGGCGTGATTGCGACCAGACCTGCAACCGCGCCCGACACGATGCCGAGCACCGAAGGCTTACCCTTGGCGGCCCATTCGGCGAACATCCACGCGAGCGCTGCGGCCGCGGTTGCCACTTGGGTTGCGAACATCGCGAAGCCGGCACGGCCGTCTGCCGCGACTGCCGAACCCGCGTTGAAGCCGAACCAGCCCACCCACAGCATCGCGCCGCCGATCAGCGTGAGCGTGAGGTTGTGCGGAGCCATGGCTTCCTTGCCATAGCCGACGCGCTTGCCCAGCACGAGGCAGCAAACCAGACCTGCGATACCGGCGTTGATGTGCACCACCGTGCCGCCCGCGAAGTCCAGCACGCCCGCGCTAGCCAGCCAGCCCGTCGGTTCCCACACCATGTGCGCGACCGGCGAGTAGACGATGATCGACCACAGCGTCATGAAAACCAGCATGGCCGAGAACTTCATGCGGTCGGCGAACGCGCCGGTGATGAGCGCCGGGGTGATGATCGCGAACGTCATCTGATAAACGAAGTAGACCGATTCCGGGATGGTCGGCGCGAGATGGCTGACCGTCAGCGTCGTCGTGTCGCCCTTGATGTAGTTCATGCCCGTCATGAAGAAACGCGAGAAGCCGCCGATGAACGAGCCGCCCGGCGTGAACGCCAGCGTGTAGCCCACCACGGCCCAGATGATCGTCACGAGGCAGGTGATGGCAAAGCTTTGCATGAGCGTGGCGAGCACGTTCTTCTTGCGGACCATGCCGCCGTAGAAGAGCGCAAGGCCGGGAATCGTCATGAACAGCACGAGTGCCGTGGAGGTCAGCATCCAGGCAGTGTCGCCCGAGCTGATTTTCGACGAGTCGACCGAGAACGGCGCGGTGGGGGCAGCCGGTGTCGCGGCTGCTGCAGCGCTTGCTGCCGGCGCGGCCGCGGCGGGTGCCGAAGCAGCCGGTGCAGCCGAAGCGTCAGCTGCCGGCGCGCTGGCTGCCGCGTCGGAAGCAGCGGCCGAGGCGGCTACGGGGGCGGAAGCGTCGTCCGCGAGGGCGGCGCCGATACCGCCCGCGAGCAGCGAACCGGCCATCAGCAAGGACATCAATAATTTGCGCATCTTTCGTTTCCTCTTGTCGCTATCTGTGTCGCTATCTTTTGGTATTACAGAGCGTCCGCGCCGGTCTCGCCGGTGCGGATCCGGATCACCTGTTCGATCGGCGTGACGAAGATCTTGCCGTCGCCGATCTTGCCCGTGCGCGCGGCGCGCTCGAGCGCCTCGATCGCCTGGTCGACGATGTCGTCCGAGACAGCCGCCTCGATCTTCACCTTCGGCAGGAAATCGACGACGTACTCTGCGCCGCGATACAGCTCCGTATGGCCCTTCTGACGGCCGAACCCCTTGACTTCGGTAACCGTGATGCCCGAGACGCCGATGGCCGATAAGGCTTCGCGCGCCTCATCGAGCTTGAACGGCTTGATGATTGCGGTGATGAGTTTCATGAAATCCCCTCGCTTAGTTGCGTAACCCGTTTGCGTAACCCGTTTGTGCGTCCGTTTGTGGGCCTGCTTGCCTGCTTGCGAAATGCGCTGCTTTGCGCATTCCGCGGCTCGATCTGCCTGGCTTAGCCGCTGTACGAGCGGCTTGCATGGCCGCGGCTCAAGGCCGCTTCCGTAACCGTTGCGTAAGCCGCCACGGACCCGCTGGCCCAAGCCAGGCGGCAGTCACAGCCGGTTCACGTGGTCTCGTTGCTCTACCGAAATCCGCGCCGGTAGTGCGCGCGGGGCAGTAACAGCAACTCGTATGCCATGTTGTGTCAGACTGCGGCCGTGCGTAGCTGGAAAAGGCGCAGCCGCCCTTGTCCAGATGGCCAACGCGCGCCCCGCCCGGTGGCGCGGCGCAGGGATCATTGCTAGAGTGTCCTCAGACTCCGCAAGCAAAGCCGCGCACCAAACGGGCTCATGCCCGGCAGATCGTCCGGGCAGCACGCACCAACTGCGCGCATCGCGAGTAGCGAGGCACAGACGTAACGAAACGCTGCACACTTTTTGTGCATCAAGGGGAACACCATGAAACAACCAAACGATGTTTTTAACGACATTCAGGCGCGCATGAGCGAGCTCTTTAAAAACTCGCCGGCCAAAGATGTCGAGCGCAACGTAAAAGCCATGCTGTCGCAAGGTTTCTCGAAGCTCGATCTGGTCACGCGCGAGGAATTCGATACGCAGACCCAGGTACTCGTACGCACGCGCGCGCGTCTCGAAGAACTGGAGCGCCGCGTCGCCGAGCTCGAGCAGAAGCTGCCTGTCACCTCGCAAGCCGTCTGACGGTTTCGCACGCAGCGTTTCCAGCTGCATCGGGCTGCACATCACAGGCAAGCGAGCCGTGACGTCATCAGCGTATTAAGGGGATTGAGCGCGCCACTCGCGCGTCGTCCGACGGGAGAAAACATGTCGCTTGCCGTGGTGCGCAGTCGCGCGCCGGCCGCCGGCCGCGCGCCCGAAGTAACCGTCGAGGTTCACCTCGCCAACGGGCTACCCTCTTTTTCCATCGTCGGACTTCCTGATCTGGAAGTCCGCGAGAGCCGCGAGCGCGTGCGCGCGGCGCTGCAAAACTGCAACTTCGATTTTCCCGTGCGACGCATCACGGTCAATCTCGCTCCTGCGGATTTGCCCAAGGAATCCGGCCGCTTCGACCTGCCGATCGCCTTGGGCATCCTTGCCGCAAGCGGGCAGATACCAGCCGAGTCGCTGCTCAACCGCGAGTTCGCCGGTGAACTGTCGCTGACCGGTGCGCTGCGTCCCATGCGGGGCGCGTTTGCGATGGCTTGTGGTACGGCGCGGAGCGCGGCGGTGGGAGCTGGTGCTGGCGGTGCGAGCGTTGCTAGCAACGCCGCGGTGGGTGCTCCAGCTGCCAGCCCGGCGTTCGGTGAGCCCGGTGCGTCTGAGGCGTCTGCCATCCTTGGTACTACTGCCGCCGACACGGCGGCCGGACAGGCCTCGCAGCAGCGCACCCCACAGCTGTATCTGCCGGCAGCGAGCGCGGCCGAAGCCGCGCTCGTCCCGGGCGTGGATGTGTACGGTGCGCCGGATCTCCCGTCGCTGTGCGCCCACCTTGCGAATGCACCGGACGCACGCCTTTACCCCGTCGCCGCGCCGGAGTTGGCGCTCGCGGCACCTGCCGCCGTGCCTGACATGGGTGACGTGATCGGCCAACGGGGTGCGCGCCGCGCGCTCGAAGTGGCCGCCGCGGGCGGCCATCATGTGCTCCTGATCGGCCCGCCGGGCGCGGGCAAATCGATGCTCGCCGCTCGCCTGCCCGGTCTGCTGCCCCCCATGACCGACGACGAAGCGCTCTGTTCGGCGGCCCTGCTCTCCGCAAGCCGCACGGGCTTCACGCCCGCGCAATGGCGCCAACGGCCATTCCGGGCACCGCATCATTCGTCGAGTGCGGCAGCACTGGTCGGCGGGCGCAACCCGCCGCAGCCGGGCGAAATCACGCTCGCGCACCTGGGCGTGCTTTTTCTCGACGAATTGCCCGAGTTCGACCGCGACGTGCTGGAGACGCTGCGCGAGCCGCTGGAAGCGGGCCGCATCACGATCTCGCGCGCCGCGCTGCAAGCGGACTTTCCGGCGGCCTGCCAACTCATCGCGGCAATGAATCCCTGTCCCTGCGGATGGCGCGGCGATCCGAACGGACGTTGCCGTTGCACGCCGGAGGTCGCCGCGCGCTATTTGCGCAAGCTTTCGGGCCCGCTGCTCGACCGCATCGACATTCAACTGGAGGTGCCGGCGCTCACGTCCGCCGAACTGTCGGCACGGGCGAACACCGCGGGTGAAACGAGCGAGGTGATCGCGAGCCGTGTGCGTGCCGCGCGCGAGCGGCAATTGGCGCGGCAAGGCAAAACCAACCGCGAGTTGCATGGGCGGGAAGTCGACGAGGTCTGCCGTCTCGACAGCGCCGGCGAGGCGCTGCTGCGCGAGGCGGGCGAACGTTTCGGCTGGTCGGCGCGGGCCTATTACCGCGTGCTCAAGGTTGCGCGAACCATCGCCGACCTCGCAGGAGCAAGCATGCCGAGCGCCGCGCAGGTCGGCGAGGCGGTTCAGTACCGACGGGCCTTTGCCTCCTGAGAGGAGAAAAAGATGCTGTCAAGACTTGACTTATGCACACAGCCGCGTTCCAGATAAATTTAGAAACATCTGAAAGCTTTCTAAAGGCGCCGGAAGCAGGTCATTGATTTAAAACATATTTTTATTTTTAACAGTGTGCGCACATGCTGACGGAATGCCCGCCGGGCGGGCATCTGCGGCAAAAAGGCGGGACTTCTCAACAGAGTTATCCACAGGACGAGCCCGGACGTGGAAAACTCCAACGTAAACCGCGAATTAGCGCGAAAAGCTGCGAAGGAACTTTCACTGCGCAGTTGCGTCGCGCAGCAGGCCAATCGGCCAAATCTACCGCTTCTAATACAGCTTGAAGGACGAGAAAAACTGCTCCACCTGTTCAGGCGGAAGCGGCTTTGAAGCGATGATCGCTGCCTGATAGACATGCCGTCCCCGAGCGACGAGTCGCGCATAGACGGTCCGGGCCTCGTGCGCGGAGCCGGCCTCGCCAGTGAGCTTCATTTCCAGTCCCAGAACTTTGCCGCCGGCAGCGAGCGGAATCTGCACTGCGTGCGCATCCGGCGCCACACCTACGTTTCGCGCGAGGCCGGTGCGCAGGAACTCCAGAGCCTTGCGTTGCGTCGCTTCGCTCTCGTCCGGCAACATGAGGGTGCCCACCGCGAACACGGCGTCACCGGCTTCGGCGGTCTGCATGGCCATCTGCATCGGCGTGCCGTCCACCTGCACGGCGCGCTGATCATTGCCCGGCTTGGCCGGCAAGTCGACGGTGTAGCCGTTGTCGTTGTTCATGATGGTGCGCCAGTCGTAGGTGGGCGAACAGGCGCCCAACGCTACGCCGACGGCAAGCGCGCAAGCCGCCACACGCAGAGGCGAGCGCAGGCGCGATCGACCGCGCAGCGCGCGATTCGCGGCGTTGCGGCTCGCGGCGAGATGGGAAAAGAAGCGCGAGGCAGATTCGGAGAGAAACGGGACAACGCGGAAAAATGTCTGGAGCATGGGACAGTGGTGCAGGTGAAGCGGATCGGAAGATGTCAGCATAAAGCGTGATTATCCGTTGCCAGCGGTCGGCGTGCGTGGAGGCGGCCCGAGCGCGCGCGGTTGTTGGTCCACCGGAAGCTGGGTGCGGCTCTTTGTCGCCGGTCCGCTTGCGGGCGCGGCCCGTCGGCCGTTACGCGGCGCATCCCAAGCGTCGGGCCTCAGGCGTCGGCCCTCACGCTAAGCCCTTCACCCGTCGCCCGTTTCCCGCCGCCCTCTCCCACCGCCCTCTCCCACCGCCCCTTCCCCCCGCCCCTTCCCACCGCCCCTTCCCGCCGCCCGCACTGCCGCGTCGCCGGAATCGGACTACAATAGCGAAGCTATTCCGCAGTGCGCGCGAGGCCCTGGCCGACGCGCTGCCCCGCGCCCCGGCGCGACTTCCGAGGTTCCTTTCATGAGCTCTATTACGTCGACCAGCGCGGTCACCCGCACGAATCCGCTTCGCTATCTGATCATCGCCCTCGTGGCGGTTGTGCTCGGCGTCGCGGGGTATTTCGCGTTTGCTGGCCAGCAGCGCGTGCCTGAAGCGACTTTCACGCTGCTTTCCGGGCAGAAAGTCACCACGGCCGACCTGAAGGGCAAGGTTTACCTCGTCAACTTCTGGGCGACCAGCTGCGACACCTGCATGAAGGAAATGCCGCAGATGGTGCAGACCTACAACCGCTTTAAGGGCAAAGGGCTGGAGTTCGTTGCGGTGGCCATGAGCTACGACGCGCCAATGTACGTGACCAACTACACGCAAACGCGCCAGTTGCCGTTCAAGGTCGCGATGGACGACGGCTCGGCTGCAAAGCAGTTCGGCAACGTGCAGCTCACGCCGACCACCTTCCTCGTCGATAAGGACGGCAAGATCCTGAAGCGCTACGTCGGCGAACCGCAGTTCGCGGAACTCGACCAGTTGCTGGAAAAGGCGCTGAACGCGGCCTGAGCGTCAGGGCGTCAGGGCGCCCCCGCGCCACGGCGGCTCACTGACCTTCGCAACGCAAAGGGTCGCAAAGCCCGCGAATCAGCAGCAACACGTTTCAGGCTCAACAATGAACGCCGGCATCAAATGCCGGCGTTTTCATTTTCACCTTTCCGCATCCCCTTTGGCCGCAAGCCCATACCGCTTGATCTTCTCGTAAAGCGTCGCCTTGCCTAGTTGCAGCCGGTCCGCGGCCAGCGCGACCGCGCCTCCGCACTGTTCCAACGCCTCCGCTATCACCGCGCGTTCAAATTGCTCGACTCGTTCTTTGAGCGGCTGCGGCTCGCCGGCTTCGTCGCCGAAAGACGTCACCGGATCGTCGACGACCCCGAGCACGAAGCGGTCAGCGGCATTGCGCAGTTCGCGCACGTTGCCCGGCCAGTCGCGCTGCATCAGGCTCGCGCGCTGGCGGTCGGTCAGCATCGGCGCGGGCCGCTGATAACGCACGGCCGCGTCGAGCAAAAAGTGTTCGAAAAGCGGCACGATGTCTTCGCGACGCTCGCCGAGCGGCGGCAACGCGATCGTCACCACGTTCAACCGGTACAGCAGGTCACGGCGAAACGAGCCGTCCGCGACACGTTCTGCCATATCGCCTTTCGCCGCCGCTACCACGCGGCAGTTCACACGAATCGGCTGATTGGAGCCGAGGCGTTCGAGCACGCCGTCCTGCAACACACGCAACAGCTTGACTTGCAGCGCGAGCGGCATGCTTTCTATTTCGTCCAGAAACAGCGTGCCGCCGGATGCGTGCTCGAGCTTGCCGATGCGGCGTCTCGCAGCGCCGGTAAAGGCGCCAGGCTCGTAGCCGAACATCTCGGATTCGAACATCGGCTCGGGCAGCGCGCCGCAATTGACGGCGATAAACGGCTTGTCGCGCCGTGGCGACAACTCGTGCAGACTGCGTGCGATCAGTTCCTTGCCCGCGCCGGTGTCGCCGTTGATGAGCACCGACGCATCCGTCGGCGCGATATTGGCGATGAGCCGCCGCACCTGTTCGATAGCCGGGCTGCGGCCGATGATGCGCGGCGCCACCGTATTCTGTTCCGCGAGCTCCCGGCGCAGCGCGTGATTTTCGAGCACCAGCTTGCGCCGCTCCAAAGCGCGCCGCACAGTTTCAATCAGGCGTTCGGACGCAAACGGCTTTTCGATGAAGTCGTAGGCGCCGTCGCGCATCGCCTGGACCGCCATCGAAATATCGCCGTGACCAGTGACGAGAATCACCGGCACGTCAGGCGCGCGTTCATGGCACTGCGCGAGCAGTTCGAGGCCGCTTGCGCCGGGCAACCGTATGTCGCTGACGACCACACCGGAAAAGTCCGCGCTGATCGACTTCGCCGCCGACTCCGCCGACGCATGGCCGACCACGTCGAAGCCCGCCAGTTGCAAGCTCTGCACGCTGGCGCGCCGCACCAGTTCGTCGTCTTCGATATACAGCACTTGCAAGCCGTCGTTCAGCATGTCTTTCTCATCGGATTCAGGAGCCCGTGGTGAGCGGGTCTGCGGTATGGCTCGTCTGCACGCGCGGCCGGCGCAGCGTCAGCACAAATAATGCACCGCCTTGCGGCGCATTGCGCGCCACCAGAGTGCCGCCGCAATCGCGCGCGATCGACGACGAAATCGCCAGGCCGAGCCCGAGGCCCTGCCCCATTTCCTTGGTGGTGAAGAACGGTTCGAACAGGCGCGGCAGCACGTCCTCGGGGATGCCGGGACCATTGTCGCCGACCACGAACGAGAGGCTGCCGCCAGTCACTTCGATGTGGACCGAAATGCGCGGCGCGGCCATGCCCGCGGTGGCGTCAAGCGCATTGCCGAGCAGATTGATCAGCACCTGCTCAAGACGCAGGTCGTCGCAATGCGCAATCAGATCGGGGTGATCGTCGGCAAGATCGAGGGGTGAGCGCGTGCCGCTGTCCACGTCGAACAGCGCAAGCTCGAGCTCCACGCCCTGCAAGCGCTTCTGCAACAGCGCCACCGCATTGCGCAGCGCGCGCACGGCCGGGGCGCGCGCGCTGCGCGGCCGCGCGCGGCCGACGAAGAGCTTCAACTGATTGGTGATCTTGCCCATGCGTTCGGTGAGCGCCGCGATTGCCTCGAGGTTCTCCCGCGCCGACGCCTGATCGCCGCGTTCGAGCAACACCCGCGTGTTGTCGGAGAAGCCGCGCAGTGCGGCGAGTGGCTGATTCAGTTCATGCGTGATACCGGCCGCCATCTGCCCCAGCGCAGCCAGCTTGCTCGCCTGGATCAGCTCGTCGTGCGCGGCACGCAGCTCCTGCTCGGCCCGCGTGCGCTCGGAGACTTCCTTCTGCAACTGCTCGTTCGCCTGCGAGAGATCCGCGGTGCGTTCGGCGACACGCTGGTTCAATTCGGCATACGCCTTCTGCAGCAGCGCGCGGCTGCGCATGACCTCGCGCACGCGCGCGCGGCGCATTCTCCAATAAAAGGCCAGCAGGACCAGCGACACGTAGCCAAAGCCCGTGACGATGGTCGCGTTGCGCGCGTCGGCGTCGACGGGACTCACCGGCGCCATGGTGATCAGGTGCCAGTCCGGCTCGCCCATGCCACGACGCGACGCGAGATAACGCGGCGCGTAGCGGCCGCCGCCGACGCGCACGATCTGCGCGTCGCCTTCCAGCTTGCGCTCGATCGTCACCGGCAGCGGCTCGATGGGCTGCTGCGCGTACTGGCGCGCCTGGTAGATGGAATCCGCGACCTGCCCGGAGAGCGGCCTGATGGTGTGGTATTTCCACGCGGGCACGGACGACAGAAAGATCACGCCGTGATCGTCGGTGACGACGAGCGGCTCGAACGCGTCCGCGCCCTGAAACCATTCGAGATCGAGTTTGACGACCGCCACGCCGACTATCTTGCCGTCGCGCCTCACTGGCTGCGAGATGTAATAGCCCGGCGCCTGCGAGATCGTGCCAATGCCGAAGAAGCGGCCCACGCCGCCCTTGACCGCATCGACGAAATACGGCCGGAACTGATAGCCCGCGCCGATGAAACTGCCCGGCCCATGCCAGTTGCTCGCGGCCACACAGTAGCCGTTCAGCGGAATGATGTAGGTGACCGTCGCGCGCGCGTGGCGGTTCAGGTCTTCGAGATAGAGATTCGCGCGCTTCACGTTGGCCGGCGAGGGATCGACCAGCACGTCCTGCACGATGGGATGCTCGGCGAGCAGATATGGCAGCGACTCGTAGCGCTCAAGCGTGCTTTTCAGCGAACTGGTGGTGCGGTCGACGCGCCCGGCCGCATTCAACCGCAAACTGTCGATGCCGCTTTGCCACGCAACGCTGTAGGTGAGCCAGCACGCCGCAACGAGCCCGGCGACGAGCGCGAAGAGGATCAGCAGGCGGCGGGTCACGTTGGCAATATCCGGTCGGGTGTGATCGGATATTGTGGCATAAGGCGAAGTGCCGTCGGCGCGAGCTTCCTCGGCCGACGGCACTGGGGTTGGGCGCGCGGTCACCGGTTGCATGTTCAGGTGTCCGCGGGCGCAAGGGTCATGCTTTTTCAGGCAATGCCAGACACAGTCCGGCTCAGACGCCGGCCGGTTCCTTGAGCGGCACGTCGCCACGCAGCGCGGCGTTCAGCTTGCTGCGGTCGAGTTCCTTTTCCCATGCCGACACGACCACGGTTGCCACGCCGTTGCCGACGATGTTGGTCAGCGCACGGCATTCGCTCATGAAGCGGTCAATGCCGAGAATCAGCACCATGCCCGACAGCGGAATGGTCGGCACCACCGCCAGCGTCGCGGCCAGCGTGATGAAGCCCGCGCCGGTCACGCCGCTCGCGCCCTTCGAAGTCAGCATTGTCACCGCGAGCAGCGTGAGCTGTTGCGTCCACGTGAGGTCGGTGTTGGTTGCCTGCGCGATGAACAGCACGGCCATCGTCATGTAGATGTTCGTGCCGTCGAGGTTGAACGAGTAACCGGTCGGCACTACGAGACCCACCACCGAGCGCGAGCAGCCGAGCTTCTCGAGCTTCAGCATCAGTTGCGGCAACGCGGCTTCCGACGAGCTCGTGCCGAGCACGATCAGCATCTCTTCCTTGATGTACGCAATAAAGCGCAGCACGTTGAAGCCCACCGCGCGCGCGATGATGCCGAGCACCACCACCACGAATACGATCGACGTCAGATAGAACGTGCCGATCAGCTTGAGCATGGGCAACAGCGAGCCGATGCCGTACTTGCCGATGGTGAACGCCATTGCGCCGAACGCGCCGATCGGTGCCAGCTTCGTGATGATGCCGACCATGCCGAAGAGAATGCTCGACAGGCTTTCGATAAAGCTCGTCACCGGCTTGCCGCGCTCGCCGACATGCGCGAGCACCGCGCCGAACAGCAGCGCGATCAGCAGGATCTGCAGGATTTCACCTTGCGAGAACGCCGACACCAGCGTGTCCGGAATGATGTGCATCAGGAAGTCGACCGTGGTCTGGCCGTGCGCCTTCGCCGCGTACGACGCGACTTCCTTGCCGTTCAGCGTGGCGGGGTCGACGTTGAAACCGACGCCCGGACGCAGCAGGTGCGTGGCGGCGAGGCCCAGCAGCAGCGCGAACGTGGAGACCACCTCGAAGTACAGCAGCGCCTTGCCGCCGACACGGCCCACCTTCTTCATGTCTTCCATGCCGGCAATGCCCGTCACCACCGTACAGAAGATGATCGGTCCGATCACCATCTTGATGAGCTTGATGAAGGCGTCGCCGAGCGGCTTCATGTCGACGGCGAGCGTCGGATAGTAATGTCCGAGCGCGATCCCGATGATGATCGCCACGATCACCTGGACGTACAGCACTTTGTGGATAGGTTTCTTCACGATGTTTCCTGCGATATGGGTGAGCTCATGGCCTGCCACGCTGCGCATCATGCGAACGAATATCGTCGCCTATGCACGGCATTAGGCCGCGACAAGACGACGAATTCAGAAATACCGGGAAGGGAAATCAGACATCGTTGTCTCCTTGCTTTAGTTGTCGGACCGTTGCGGCCGCACCATCTATTTTGCAAGGTCGATGCCAGCTTGATGCCTAAGACATACCCTTGATTCGTAACGATTTTCCATGAGGGCTCGGCGCATGGCTTCCGGGATTCCGGAAATCCGGACTCGACGCGTCGGGAAACCCGGAATCGCTCGCCGCAAAGCTCCCGGGAAAACCCTGAGCCTTTGCTGCCGGGCGTCGCCCCGTTTTCAGGCGTTGCCTTCCTCGAGCACCAGCAGGTTCTCGTGCGAGAAACCGAGCGACACAGGCTGCCCTCGTTCGGGTAAACCGCGATTCGGGTCGTTGAACACGTCGAGCGAAATGACGGCGTCTTTCACGCGCGTTCTGATGCGCACTACCGCGCCGAGGAAATTCACTTCCTCCACGGTTGCATTCAGCGTGTTGCGGCCGGGCGCCGCCGGCTCGAGCACGATCGCCTCAGGGCGCAGCGCGAGCAGGCGCTTTCTGCCTGCGTCGCCGGCCGGCAGTTCCTGGGTCGTGATGAGCTCCTGGCCGTCCACCGCCATCCTGCCGGTTGCCGGATCGATGACATGGCCCGCCAGAATGTTCAGCGTGCCGACGAACGACGCGACAAAGCGCGTGCGCGGATAGTTATAGATTTCCGAAGGCGAGCCGATCTGCTCGACGCGCCCTTCGTTCATCACGACGATGCGGTCGGAAATGGACAGCGCCTCTTCCTGGTCGTGCGTGACGAAAATCGACGTGATGCCGAGCTCGCGCTGCAACGCGCGAATGTCCTGGCGCAACGAGATGCGGATTTTTGCGTCGAGGGCCGAGAGCGGCTCGTCGAGCAGCAGCACCTGCGGCTTGCCCGCGAGCGCGCGCGCAAGTGCCACACGCTGCTGCTGGCCGCCCGACAGTTGCCACGGATAACGGCCGCCCATCTGCGGCAATTTGATCAGATGCAGCATCTCTTCGACCCGCTGGCTGATTTCCGCCTGCGGCCGGTGCGTGATCTTCAGCCCGAAGCCGATGTTCTCCGCGACCGTCATGTTCGGAAAGAGCGCATACGACTGGAACACCATGCCGACCTTGCGCTGGCGCGTGCGCAAATGCGTGACGTCCTTATTGTCGAGCCGGATCGCACCGCGCGTCGGAGTTTCGAAGCCGGCGATCATGCGCAGCACGGTCGTCTTTCCGCAACCGGACGGCCCCAGAAACGTGACGAACTCGCCGCGCTCGATCTTCATGTCGAAGTGATGCAGCGCGATGTTCGCCCCAAACGACTTGTGCAGATTTTCGATCTCGAGAAATGCCATGATTCGCCGCCTCAGTGAGTCAAACGCAGTGTGCGAAGCTCGCGCCTCAGAGTTTCTGGCCGGCTGCCGCGCGGGCCGAGCCGAACACCTGGATCAGCCCCATCGACGCCCACGTAATCATGAACGCGATAATCGCAAGCGCCGACGGCTCATACGCGCGGTTCGCGCCGATCAACTGTAGATACGGGCCGAACGCGGGCCGGTCGAGCAGGCTCGCGAGCGTGAATTCGCCGATCACGACCGCAAACGTCAGAAACGCGCCGGACAGAATGCCCGAGCGGATATTCGGAAAGATCACTTTGAACAGAATGGTCGGCCAGGTCGCGCCGAGACACTCGGCGGCTTCCGTGAGCGAGCGCACGTCCACCGCACGCAGGCCCGCGTCCACCGCGCGGTACATGTAGGGCAGCGCGAGCGTCACATAGCCGAATACGAGCAGCAGATCCGTCGCGCGCTCGTTACTCGTGAGCGGCAGGATCGAACTGCTGTTGTAGATGCGCAGGTAACCGAACACGATCACGATAGCCGGTACGACCAGCGGCAGCAGCGTTATGAATTCGACCACCGGCCTTAGCTTCGGCAGACGCAATTGCACCCAGTACGCCGTCGGCACCACGAGCAGGATGCCGACCACGATCGTCAGCAAGGCCATCAGGATCGAATAGCCAAACGACGCCTGAAAGCGCGGATCGCTTAGCACCACGCTGTACGCCTCGAAGCTGTAAGTGCCGCGCTTCATTCGCAAGCTGAATTCGAAGGTGGCGATGAGCGGAATCAGGAAGTACAGCGAACCGATCACCGTTGCGGTCCATGCCCCCACGCGCGATTGGCTTTTCATCGGCGGCCCCTTTCGGCGCGCGAGCGCAGCCAGATGTAGCCGCCGTTCGACAGACCCGTCACGAGCACCATGCCCAACGCGAGCGCGTAGCCGAGATTCTGGTTATGCATGACGTCCCCGCGAATTTGTGCAAACAGCAGGATCGGCACGATGTTCAGCGAGCTGCCGGTCAGCGCGTAGGCTGTCGCCACGGCCCCGAACGCATTGGCGAACAGCAGCAGCGTCGCGCCGAGCACGCTCGGCCACAGCACCGGCAGCGCGACATGGCGCCAGTATTGAAAGGCAGTGCCGCCGAGGCAATCGCAGGCTTCGCGCCACTCGCGTTTGAGTCCGTCGAGCGCGGGTGTGACGATGAGCACCATCAACGGAATCTGGAAGTACAGGTAGGTGAGCGTGAGGCCCGAAAAGCTGAGGATGCTGAAACCCGTCGAATACAGATTAAAGCCGAGGTATTTCTTCAACAGCACCGTGACGAGCCCAACGCGTCCCAGCGTGCAGATGAACGCGAACGCGAGCGGCACGCCGGCGAAATTCGACGCGACACCGGAGAACGTCATCAACGTAGGACGAATCCAGCGCGGCAGCTTGCCCTGCACCGCGGCCCACGCGAGCAGCGAGCCGATTAGCGCGCCGCCCGCCGCGGACGCCGCGCTTACCTTGAAGCTGATCCAGTAGGCGTCGAGCACCGAGGGCTGCAACAGGTCGCGCAGATTGGCGAGCGTGAAGTGGCCTTGCGCATCCTGGAATGCACCGACCAGCAGAAATCCGGTGGGCAGAATCAGGAACAACAGCGCGAATGTGAAGAACGGCACGACGGCGATCCAGGCCAGCATCTGCGATGCGCGGCCCGGCCCGTCCACGCGCGGTGCCGGCGTGGGCACAGGCACCGGCAGTTCCGGCTGCACCGATCCAGCATCCGATGAAGCGCTCATAGCTCACCCTCCGGGCTTGAAAACCAACGCCGCGCAATGCCGTCGGTTGCGAACGGCAGCGCGGCGCACCTGCATTACGCGACCTCGGCCGAACGGCAATTACTTGACGTTCGCGCCCACCACTTCGTCCCAATGCTTGGTGATGGTTTCCTTGTACGCGTCCTGCTGCTGCAGTGTCGGGAACACCACGTTCTTGTACGAGCTCGGCGGCGGCAGTTTGTCGAGCAGCGCCTGCGGCACTTTCTTTGCCGCCACCAGTTCGTTGTAGCGCATCGGATGGCAATAGCCGGTCAGCCAGCCGATCTGACCTTCGTCCGAATACAGATATTCCATCCACAGTTTGGCTGCGTTCGGATGCGGCGCATAGGCGCTGATCGCCTGAACATAGACGCCTGCCACCACGCCCGTTTTCGGAATCACCACCTGAACCTTCGGGTTGCCCTTGAGCGTGTCGCGGTCGGCGAGCGCGTTGTAGTCCCACCGCACGACGATCGGCGTCGTGCCCTGCGCCAGCGAGGCCGCCTTGCCGATCACCGGCACGAAGTTGCCGCTCTTGTTCAGGTCGGCGAAAAACTTGAGGCCGGCTTTATCGGCCTTGGTCGCGTCGCCCTTGCTTTGCGAGAGGCCCGCCGCATAAACCGCCTGAATTGCCTGGTTCGCGGAACGCGGGTCGCCGGCAAGCGACACAGCATTCTTGTAGTCCGACTTGAGCAGATCGCTCCAGTCGGCGGGCGCCTTGTCGATCATGTCGGCGTTGACTTCGAACGCGAGCACACCGTAGTAGTCGCCGTACCAGTAGCCGTCAGGATCCTTCGACTCCTTGGGAATCGAATTCCACGTCGAGACCTTGTACGGTTGCAGGAGCCCTTCGGCCTTCGCGCTCGGACCAAACGACAGACCCACGTCGATTACATCTGGCGCTTGCGGGCCCTTGTTGCCCTTGTTCGCCTTGATGGCTTCCACTTCGTCGCCGGAGCCCGCATCCGGATTGAGTTCGTTGATCTTGATGCCGTACTTCTTCTGGAAGCCCGCGACGAGTTGCCCGTAGTTGCACCAGTCGTGCGGCAATGCGATCACGGTGAGCTGGCCTTCCTGCTTCGCGGCGGCAATCAGTGCGTCGAGCGGCGCGGCATTGGCGCCGCTCGCGCCGGCGGCGGCAACGCCCGCGGCGGCCGACATCGAAAGTATCCGAGCTAACACGGTGCGGTTCATGATTTTCCCCATCCTCTGCCGAAATTGTTGCGTTTGGAAAGTTTCTGATTCGACTTCAAGGGCGCGAGGCATCTGCCTTCGCGTGCCCGGGTCAGCGCCCTCGTGCGCGCCTTCGTGCAGCGGTCTGTGCGTCCTCGCGGGCCCATGCCATGCCCGCGCCGGTTGCGGCGTTCAAAGCATGTCGTGCTGCAGCTTATCGATGCGATCTGTACAAATCATGTCGACGCCCCATTGCGCGAGCAACCGTGCGCGCGCCGGGTCGTTCACCGTATAGGCAAGTACGTGCAGGCCGGCCGCACGGATTTCGGCGACGAGCGCTTCGGTCAGATAACGGTGGCTTGCGTGCAAGGACACGCAGTCCAGTTCGCGCACGATGCGCAGCCAGTCTGCGGGTACTTCTTCGAACAGCATGCCGCGCCGCAATGAAGGCGCCGCGTCGCGCGCGGCTGCGAGCGCCTCGAACGAAAACGACGACAGAAGCGGCGGCGTCTGGCCTTGCCACAGCTCAAGCGCGGCGCTTGCGACCAGCCGGCCGGTAATCTCGTCGCGGCCCGGGCACGGCTTGATTTCGATGTTTGCCGCAATGCCTTCGCGCGCGCAACGCCCGGCTGCATCGGCAAGCGTGGGCAGACGTGTGCCCGCGAATTGCGGCCCGTACCAGGCGCCTGCGTCGAGCAACGCGAGCTGCGCCCAACTGTAGACCGCCGCGGCACCGTACCCGTTGGTGGTGCGCTCGAGCGTGTCGTCGTGCAGCAGGAACAGTTGATTGTCGGAAGAGAGCTTGGCGTCGAATTCGACCATGCGGTAGCCGTAGCGCACGCAGGCGTCAAAGCCTGCGAGTGTATTCTCCGGCGCGAGCGTGCCGCCGCAGCGGTGCGCAACGAGCGGCGGATATGGCCAGTCTGCAGGCGTTGCGCGATCGATCCCGTTTGCCACGTGCCGTCACCTTTCACTCAGATAAAGCGCATTCGTCATGCGCCGATGCCTGCGGTCTTGTCCAAAAGCGCCATGAAAATGCGCGAAAACACAGATCGACTTTGCATTTGAACATTCAATGTTCGATCAGGCGCCACTTCGATTTGCGAAGGCTAAATTCAAATACACAAACTTGCAAGCTACCAAAAAAATACAACACAATCCGGCTGAAGTAGTACGCTTGACATCGTCCCGACACACATTCGTGGCCACGATGTCACTGGTTAATACACGTCGTGCGAGCGCCTTCGCATCCAAGGAAAATGCATGTGGCAGGAAGACCGTCATCAGAGAATACGCGCGTTATTGTCGACGCTGCATCGGGTATCCACCGAGCGGATCATGGCGGATCTCGGCGTGTCGCGCGAAACGGTGCGGCGCGATCTGCTCGATCTCGAAGCGCTCGGTGAACTGCGCCGCGTGCATGGCGGTGCGATCCGGCCGGCCGACGAAGCGCCCATTGCCGAGCGCGCACACATGCGCGTCAAATCCAAGACGGCGATTGCAAAGGCGGCAACCGGACTGATTGCCAGCGGGCAGACGCTGTTTATCGACGCGGGCACCACCACCGCCGCGCTCGCTGAAGAACTGGCCAAGCTCGCCAACCTGACCATTGTCACGAATTCGATCGACGTCGCGTTGAAGCTGCGCGGTGCAGCGGAACAGGCAGAAGCGGGCAACGAAGTGATTCTGCTCGGCGGCACGATCAGCGACCGCGCGATGGCGACCACCGGCGCGACTACCGTGCTCGACATTCAGCGCTATCGCGCGGACCTTGCGCTGCTGTCGCCGGTGGGCGTCGATCACCGGCATGGCGCGACCAATTACGATCACGCGGAAACCGAGGTGGCGCGCGCAATGGTCGCGAATGCGGACCGTGTGGTGATTCTCGCCGACTACAGCAAGATTGGTCAGCGCAGCCGGATTTCGTATTGCCCGGTAGAGCGGATCGACGTACTCGTCACCAACAGGAAAGCCGCCGACGGGGCCGATTTCAGTGCGCTGAAAAAAAAGCTCGATGAAGTGGTGCTGGCGTAGCGCATAAAGCGCGAGGCGTTGTGCGATGGCGCGCCACCTGCCGCTTTGCCGGCAGTCATTCCTTCACGTGCATGGCGTCGAGCGAGCGCTTGCGCAAGCGGGTGTCGTGCAACGCGCCCGCGGCATCCAGCACTGGGTAAGCGGTCGAGCAGAAAAGCGAATTGAGCCGCTTCATGTCGCTGATCAGATCGAGATGCAGCGCGCTCGTTTCGATACTGCGCAGCGTCTGGCCGGCGAGGCGATCCAGATGCCGGTACGAATACGCGCGCTCCAGGTCGCGAAAACGCTCTTTCTCGGCGAGCAGCCGCTCGGCGCAACGTAGATCGTTGTTCAGGAATACGGACAGACCAAGCTGCAGATTGCTGACGAGCCGCGCCTGCAAGTCGTCGAGCTCGCCGAGGCCTTCTTCCGAAAACGACAGGCGGTGCGCAATCTTTTTTTCCTCGATATTGCCGACAATGCGCTCGACGATGTCGCCCGCATGCTCCAGGTTAATGGTCAGCGAAATGATGTCGGTCCAGCGGCGGCTGTCTGCTTCGTCCAGTTGCTCGCGCGAAATCAGCGTGAGGTAGTTCTTGACTGCGGCGTAAAGTTCGTCGACGTCGTCGTCCATGCGCACGGTTTCGCGCGCCTTGTCGAGATGGTTGTGATGGATCAGCTCGGCGACGTTATCGAGCATGGTGCGCACGATATCGCCGATTCGCAGCACCTCGCGCGCGGCATTGGCGAGCGCGAGCGTGGGCGTGGAGAGCGCGGCCGAGTCCAGATGCAGCGGCCGCAATTCGCCGTTCGGCATCGGCCGGTCCCGCAACACGCGTTCGCAAATGCGCGCAACCGGATCGATCAACGACAGGCATACGCAGCAACGCAGCGTGTTGTAGATCAGGTGGAAACCCACCGTGGCTTCGCGCGGATTGGCAATCAGCACCGGCAGCCAGCTCGCCAGCAGGGACGCAAACGGCAGGATCAGCAATGCGCCCCCCAGCTTGAACGTGAAGCTGCCGAGCGCCAGCCGCCGCGCAGCCGCGTTCTGCGCGGCGGCACCGAGCAATGCTACGAGTCCGCTGCCGAGATTGGCGCCGATCACGAGACACAGCGCCACCTTCAGCGAAATCACGCCCGACGACGCGAGCGTGGCCGTCAGCAGCACGGCCGCGAGACTCGAATACGAGACGATCGCGAAGGCTGCGCCCACCAGCGCGTCGAGCATGGTGTCGCCGGTCAATGCGCCGAACATGACGCGCACGCCGGCGCCTTGCATCATCGGCTGGGCGGCTTCGACAATCAGGTGCAGCGCGAGGAGGATCAGCCCGAGACCGATTAGCGTACGGCCGGCCTGGCCGACGCGGGTTTGCTTGCGCGACAGGAAGAGTGGCACGCCGACGAGAATCAGAATAGGCGAGAGCCATGACAGATCCAGCGTGAGGACCCGCGCCATGAGCGCCGTGCCGACGTCGGCACCGAGCATGATGGCGAGCCCGCTGGTGAGCGGCAGGAGTCCTTGCGCGGCGAACGAGGTGAGGATCACCGCCGTGGCGTTGCTGCTTTGCACGAGACTCGTGACGCCGACACCCGAGACAAACGCCCGCCAACGGTTGCGGGTGCTGCGCCCGAGCACGCCGCGCAGATCGGCACCCAGTACGCGAAGAATGCCCGTGCGCACGATATGCGAGCCCCACACGAGCAGTGCCACACCGGCCAGGAGGTTAAGGAGAATCAACATAAGGCACTGCGCATTCGTTCTTTGCTGGCGTAAAACCGCATGCCGCGCAGGGCACCCGGAGCGTATGACCGTAGTGTTGCATAATTTTGCCTTATTGTAATTTTGTGCTTTTAAATATACGCTCGGCAACGAACATTGGGTGCGGCGCGGCTCTTTGTCTCTACAACCATAATGCTTTCTCCCAGCACGCAGCGCGCCTGTTGCCCGCCCGCACAGCTCCATGCCGCTTGAAGAGGTGCTTGCTGGACGCTTGCAGCGCGCTCATGCAGCGATTTGCTAACCCTTGGCGTTCGATCACGAGGACAACCGGATGAGCCGCAATCTCGCGCTGTTCGACCTGGACCACACGTTGCTGCCGCTCGACAGCGACCAGGCATGGGCTCATTTTGTCGCGGGCCTCGGAATTGAAGGCGCTGCGCGGCATGCGCAAGACATCGACGAGTATTACCGGCAATACGTGGCGGGCACGCTGGACATGGCCGCCTATCTGGACCGCACACTGGCGCCGCTCGCGCGCCATACGCGCGAGCAACTCGACGCATGGCATGCGCGCTTCATGCAGGAAGTGATTGCGCCCGCCATTCTGCCGGCCGCGCGTGAACTGGTGCGACGTCACATGGACGCGGGCGACCTGTGCTGCATCGTGACCGCGACGAATGTGTTCGTGACCGCGCCGATCGGCAAGGCGCTCGGCTTCGACCATCTTCTTGGAATCGAGCTGGACACCGAGGGCGGCGATCCGCTTGCGCGATACACAGGCGCCTCCGTCGGCGTGCCGACTTTCCGCGAAGGCAAGATCACGCGCACCGAGAGCTGGCTGGCCTCGCTAGGTCACCGGTTGGAGGACTTTCCGCAAAGCTGGTTCTACAGCGATTCGATTAACGACGTACCCTTGCTCGAACGTGTCACGCATCCAGTCGCGACCAACCCCGATGCACGTTTGCGTGCGCTCGCCCACGAGCGGGGCTGGCCGGTCATCGAACTTTTTTGCGAAGAGCGCGGGAGCGTGTAGGTATGGACGGGGCGGCATGGGCAGCGGTGGCGCACCGGCTCACTCGTCATTGCTCACTGCTCATTGCTCAAAACCCACACCGAATAGCCACGGTGCTCTCGCGCAACAAGCATGCTGTGCGGCGACACGCCACGGCAACCAGAGCGCGCTGATTCCGTCCATCGCGAAAAAAAGCCCGCACAGTGTGCGGGCCTTGTTTGTTCAGCAGAACAGAAGCCTCGTGCTCAGACCACCCCGGCTCCATGCGCCTGCAGATCGGCGTGGTAGCTGGAGCGCACCATCGCGCCCACCGCTGCGTGGGTGAAGCCCATTTTGTAGGCTTCTTCCTCATACATCTTGAAGGTGTCCGGGTGCACGTACGAGCGCACCGGCAGATGGTGCTCCGAAGGCTGCAGATACTGGCCGATGGTGAGCATGTCCACATCGTGTTCGCGCAGATCGCGCATGACCTGCAGAATCTCTTCTTCCGTTTCGCCGAGGCCCACCATCAGGCCCGACTTGGTGGCCACGTCCGGGTGCAGCGCCTTGAAGTCCTTCAACAGCTTGAGCGAATGCGCGTAGTCCGAACCCGGCCGTGCTTCCTTGTACAGACGCGGCACGGTTTCGAGATTGTGGTTCATCACATCGGGCGGCGCGGCATTCAGAATGCCAAGCGCGCGATCCAGGCGGCCACGAAAATCCGGCGTGAGAATTTCGATGCGCGTATCGGGCGACAACTCGCGCGTCTGACGGATACATTCGACGAAGTGCGCCGCGCCGCCATCACGCAGATCGTCGCGGTCCACGCTCGTAATCACCACATACTTGAGCTTCAGCGCGGCAATGGTGCGCGCGAGGTTCGCCGGTTCTTCCGGATCGAGCGGATCGGGACGGCCATGCCCGACGTCGCAGAACGGGCAGCGCCGCGTGCACTTGTCACCCATGATCATGAAGGTCGCAGTGCCCTTGCCGAAACATTCGCCGATATTCGGGCAGCTCGCTTCCTCGCACACCGTATGCAGGTTGTGCTCGCGCAGAATCTGCTTGATTTCGTAAAAGCGCGAGTTGCCGGTTGCCGCCTTGACGCGGATCCAGTCCGGCTTCTTCAGCTTTTCGATCGGAACGATCTTGATGGGAATACGGGCGGTTTTGGCTTGCGCCTTCTGCTTCGCGGTGGCGTCGTAGGCAGCAGCGGATGCCGGCGCGCCTTCGGGCGCGGGAGAAGCTGCTAGGTTCGCGGTAACGTCAGTCATTCGTTCGATCCAGTCAGGCGGTGAGCGCACCGGCCTGCGGTTGGGCGACGGCCGCGGGACTGCCGTCGAGGTTTGCGGTGAGGCATTCGGCAAGGGTGCGGGCCACGTCGTCCCAGCCGGCGGCAACGCCGAGCGTTGCCATGTCGACTGTTTCGAGACCCGCGTAGCCGCAAGGGTTGATGGCCTGAAACGGCCGTAAATCCATGTTCACGTTGAGGCTGACGCCGTGATAGCTGCAGCCGTTGCGAATCTTCAGACCGAGCGCGGCGATCTTCGCACCGGCGTGCAGGCCGGCCTGCGGCCCTGCCGAAACGTAGATGCCGGGCGCGCCCGCCTTGCGTTCTCCGGCGAGATTATACGCCGCAAGGGTGTCGATCACGGCTTGCTCGATCCGCGTGACCATCTCGCGAACCATCAGTTTGCGGCGCCGCAAATCCAGCAGCAGATACGCCACCACCTGGCCGGGGCCGTGATACGTGATCTGGCCGCCGCGGTCCACTTTCACGAGAGGAATGCCGCTGTCCGCGGCCAGCAGGTGGGCCGGATCGCCGGCCTGGCCAAGCGTGAAGACGGGCGGATGCTCGACCAGCCAGATTTCGTCGGGCGTCTCGGCGGTGCGCGCGTCTGTGAACGCACGCATCGCTTCAAAACTGGCTTCGTAGAGTTCGCTGCCGCGCCAGCGCAGCTCGACAGGCGCCGCAGCGGGCAATGGAGAGGGTGAAACCGGAGATGCGGACATGATCCCGGCAGTTTACCCAAATCCGGCAATCCTCGCCGGAAGTCGGCGCGCAGCGAAGGCGCGCCGAAGGACGCATCGGACGAGCGCGGCCGGAGTTCCGGCGACACGCCCGGCCTCGGAAGAGCCGCGGCCGAAGTCACCGCAACGCGCCGGCACCGCAACAGCGCGCCGTAAGCTCCGACGCCGCGCCCGGCGCCCGTCAAACCGTGCGCCAGCCTCCCCGCACCCACGCCGCGAAACGCTCGCCCATACGCGCGAACCAGTTCAGCGCGCGCTCGTCGCAGCGGGTCGGCACCGAAAACGCCACGGTCGCGCGGGGCGTGCCTTCGGCGCTCAGCCACAGGCGCTCGCCGCGCCGCAGTCTCATCGTTTGGCCAGGTTGCAGCCAGTAGTCTTCGGTGTCGTCGCTGCGGGTCACCCACACCGCGCCGCCACGCACGACCAGCTTGGTGCTGCGCGCCACTTTTAGGGGCAGCGTTTCGCCGCTGCGGATTTCGTACGCGATGCTAGAGGAAACTTCTCGCATGATGCCCTCGCCAAAAGTCGTTTCATGGCTACAATCGTAGGCGCAGCAAGGGTTCGTGCAAAACGATCAAATTTCACCTCTATGTGAGAAAAATTGCGATGGAGCTTCGCCACCTTCCGCCCTTGAATGCGATCAAGGCCTTTGAAGCGGCCGCCCGCCACGAGAGCTTTTCGCGCGCTGCGGACGAGCTTTTCGTCACTCACGGCGCAGTCAGTCATCAGATCCGGGCGCTGGAGTCCGAGCTTGGGGTCGCGCTGTTCGCGCGCGACGGCAAGCGCGTGCGTCTCACGGAAACAGGCCGGCGCTACGCAAACCAGGTGCGCGCCGCGCTCGCCGCGCTGTGCGACGCCACGCGCGAATTGCGCGCGGGCGACCGGGAGCGGCGGCTGGTGGTGTCGATGCTCTCGTCGTTTGCGGCGCGTTGGGTCACGCCGCGCATCGGCAGCTTTATCGAGGCGCATCCGCAATGGGACCTCGAATTGCTGTCCACCAACGCGCTGACGGACTTCGCGCGTGACGACGTGGACGTGGCGATCCGCTTCGGCTACGGGAAATATGCGGGGTTGCACTCGGAACTGCTGCTGGAGGAAATCTTCTTCCCTGCGTGCGCGCCGAATTTCAACGGCGGCAAGCTGCCCACCACGCCCGCGGAGCTCGCCCACCTGCCGCTGCTGCGCTCGGACGACGAACTCTGGCGCCCGTGGTTCGACGCCGCCGGGCTCACCGACTGGATGGAGCCCAAGCGCGGCGTGCTGTATCAGGATTCGTCGAATCTGCTGCAGGCGGCAATCGACGGTCAGGGCATCGCGCTCACGCGCCGTTCGCTCGCCATGCATGAGATTGCGGCGGGGCGGCTCGTGCGGCTTTTCAACGTGGATGGACCGAGCCCGTGGCAGTACTACTTCATCTGCCCGCCGCACATGCTGGAAACCGCCAAAGTAAAGGCATTCCGCGACTGGGTGTTTGCGGAGGTGGGACGGTTCAAGCAGCTTTTCGAGCGGGCCTGCGAGGCGGGACCGGCGGCAGGCTCGGCAGGCTCAGCCGCCGAGGTGAACGCGGCTGGCCCGGAAGGCACCGGCAAGCACCGGCAGGACGGCGAGCGCGTTGCGCGCCGCGCCGTAACGTGACCGACTTGACGCGCTACAGCACCACCTTGACCATCGGATGCCCGGTGAGCGCGCGGTAGATATCGTCGAGCTGCGCACGGCTAGTGGCGCGCACCGTGACGGTGAGACCCGTGTAATTGCCGCCGCTCGAGGGACGCGTTTCGACGCGCGAGGCGTCGACTTCGCTATCGAATTGCCGGACCACCGTGACGATTGTCTCGGCAAACTCGGGGTGCGATTTGCCCATGATCTTGATGGGGAAATCGCAGGGGTACTCGATTAATGATTCGTCTGCGGGATTCATTTGTTGCTCCTTGCCGCGCCTCTCACGCTTCGTTTGCCGCCTGCGCTTCTCTCGCCTTGGCTCGCTGATACGCCGCATACAGCGCCGCAAACACCGCGCCCGGCTTGCCGTCGCCAACGGGCTGGTCGTCGAGCTGGATGACGGGCAGCACTTCCTTGGTGGCGGAGCTGATCACGATTTCATCGGCCGCGCGCACCTCGGCCTCGGCGATTTCACGCACTTCGAAGCGAATGCCGCATTCGGCCGCGAGCTCCTCGATGAGCCCATAGCGAATGCCTTCGAGAATCTTGTGGCTGCGCGGCGGCGCGGCCAGCACGCCGCCCTTCACCACCCAAACATTCGACGACGACCCTTCGGTCAGCAGGCCGTCGCGGAACTGGATGGTCTCGAAGGCGTCGTTTTCGGCCGCGTACTGCGCCATCAGCACATTGCCGAGCAGCGAGACCGACTTGATGTCGCAGTGAAGCCAGCGGCGGTCTTCCGCGCTCATACACCGCACGCCCTGCGCGCGCTGTGCGGCGTTCGGCAGATTAAGCGGCGTGACCATGACGAATACCGTAGGCTGAACGCCTGCGGGAAACGCGTGAGCGCGTTTTGCAACGCCGCGGGTGACCTGGATGTAAGCGATCGCGTCCTGGTTCGCGGCAAGGCCTGCTTCGGCCTCGTTCGCCGCGCACACGCGCTCGATCAGCGCGCGCCAGCCGGCATTGTCGAGCGGATTGGCAATACCGATCTTGTCGAGCGAACGCGCGAGGCGCGCGAGGTGCTGTTCGAAGCGGAAAGCCGTGCGGCCGCCCGCACGCGCGTACAGCGGCGCGACTTCGTAAATGCCGTCGCCGAAAATAAAGCCGCGGTCGAGCACCGGCACGCGCGCTTCGGACAATGGCACCACTTCGCCGTTCAGGTAAACGATGGGTTCCAGCGAAACATCGGTAAGAGCGGTCATTGCAATCGGGCTTACTTTTTCTTGTTGAACATGAGCATCAGCGAATCCCACACGCGGCCGACAATGCCGGCTTGCGGCACCGCCTGCAAGGCGACCACCGGGAACTGCGCGAGCACCTTGCCGTCGGCCACGAGCTTCGCCGTGCCGACCTGCTGGCCGTTGGCGATGGGCGCGATGAGCGGATCGATCTGCTCGATCTGCGGCTCGACCTTGTCTGCCATGCCCTTGGGCACGGTGATGTACTGATCGCTCTTCACGCCGATCTGCACGGTGTCCTGCGAGCCCTTATAGACGCGCGGCGTGGCGACCACCTGGCTCGCCTTGTACAGGCGCACGGTGTCATACGCGGAGTAGCCGTAGTTGAGCATCTTCAGGCTGTCCTGCACGCGGTCGTGCTCCTTCGTTTCGCCCATCATCACGGAGACGAGGCGTCGCGACGCGTCGGGCGTGCCCGGCAGCGAACGCTTCGCGCTGGCGATCAGGCAGTAGCCGGCAGCTTGCGTGTGGCCGGTCTTCAGACCGTCCACCGTCGGGTCGATCCACAACAGACGGTTGCGGTTCGGCTGCTTGATCTTGTTGTACGTGAATTCCTTGACCGAGAAGATGTTGTAGTAGTCAGGGAAGTCGCGAATCAGGCGCGCCGACAGCACGGCCAGGTCGCCCGCGGTCGTGTAGTGCTGCGGGTCGGGCATGCCGTTCACGTCGGCGAAATGCGTATGCGTCATGCCAAGGCGCTGAGCCTCCGTGTTCATCATGTTGACGAACTGCGCCTCGCTGCCGCCCACCAGTTCGGCGAGCGCAATGGCGGCGTCGTTGCCCGACTGCACGATCATGCCGTACACCAGATCGTGCACGGTGACGGGCTTGTTCGCCTCGATGAACATGCGCGATTCGTCCGTGCGCACGCGGCGCACCGCTTCGCCCGGCGTCACCGTCTGGTCCATCGTGATTTTCTTCGTCTGGAGCGCTTCGAATACGAGATACGCGGTCATCAGCTTGGTGAGCGATGCCGGCTCCACGCGCTCGTCCGGATTGCCCGATGCGAGAACCTGATTGCTGGTCGCGTCGACCAGCACCCACGAACGCGCATTCACCGCCGGCGGCGGCACTTGCGCAAAGGCGGTGCTGGTCACGAGCGTGGCGGGCAGCACGACGCCGAGCGTCACCGCGCGGCTTAACGTGGAAGGAACGAGAGATACAACCGAAGGAAAAGACAGGCGGCCGGAGGTGGAAAAACGCATAGGGTCGATTCGTGCAGAAAAATACAACGCGCGAGAGCGCAGAGTTGGGAGAGCCGGTCGGCGAACGTCTGGCCGCCACGATATGAGGCGTAACGGCTCGGGCGCCCGTTGGACTTCCGGCCACGCGATCGGTTCACGCAGCACGCCTGCAACCGGCACCGCTGCGCGCGTGAAAAAGCCTACGCGTCGCGCGAACTGCCGGCATGGCCGTGCTGCGCCCAAAAAAGAGCGCCCATTATACGCGCGCTACTCTCGCAACTTCGCGTAACGGCGGGCAATTAATGGTGAGTTTTTGCCTACCTGTACCGCGCAAATCGAAATGCGGCCCAACCGCTCAACGCCACGCGTCGACGATAATCCGCTTCAGGATGTGCAGCTTGCGATGCAGGAAATGCTCAGCGCCCGGAATCACTACAACCGGCAATTCCTGCGGCCGCGCCCAGTCGTAAACGGATTGAATGGGAACCGTCTCGTCCGTCTCGCCGTGAATCACGAGCGTGTTTTCCGGTACCGGCGCGACTTCCCAGCGGCTCGCGGCCGTGCCGACGAACACCATGCGTTCGATCTGCTGAGCTTCGTCGCGCAGCTTCGCGGCCACGTGCGACAGCACGAAAGTGCCGAACGAAAAGCCCGCGAGCACGAGCGGCAAATCGCCCTGCCCCGGCTGTGCGCGCATGTGGTCGAGCACCGCGCGCAAATCGTCGCGCTCGCCGATGCCCGCATCGTGCTCGCCTTGCGTTTGCCCTACGCCGCGAAAGTTGGAGCGATACGTTATGTAGTTCAACTGCACGAGCGTGCGCGCGAGCGTCTGCGCGACCTTGTTGTCCATCGTGCCGCCAAAGAGCGGATGCGGATGCGCGACGAGCGCGATGCCGCGCGGCGCGGCGCCGTTTTCACGCGCCTCGTCCGGCAGGTCCAGCGCGACCTCGATCTTGCCGACCGGGCCGTCGATCAGGTACTTCTTCGTATGTACGTTCATGGTGGTGCTTATTGATCGATTTTCAGACGCTCGACGATCTTGCCGTTCGCGAGGTGCGAGTCGACGATTTCGTCGATGTCGCTTTCATCGACATAGGTGTACCAGACGCCTTCCGGATACACCACCAGCGCCGGGCCGAGCTCGCAGCGATCGAGACAACCCGCCTTGTTGATACGCACCTGGCCCGGACCGGCGAGACCGAGTTTCTTCACGCGCTTTTTCGCGTGTTCCTGCATGGCCTGCGCGTTGCAGTTCGCGCAGCTCGGGCGCTCGGCGCCGGGGTCGCGCTGATTCAGGCAAAAGAAGACGTGATATTTGTAGAACGAGTCCATGATCCAGAGGTAAGGCTGTCAGAAGGCCAATAGTGCAGCAGAACGCGGTTTGGCGCAGCCGCGCGATGTTTTTTGGGGTGCGGTGCAGGTGCGGACGTAAGCGTAAGCGTGAGCGACGGCGGTGCGGCCGGTCGGCTCACGCGCGCCGCGTGCGCCGACCGAGCCACACCCGCTCGACGACAAACGCGAGCCAAACCAGCGCCGCATACGGCCACACCCACGCGAGCCAGCGCGCGAGTCCGTTGAAGTGCAGATACCGCCCTTGCCGCCAGTCGGCCAGCACCACATCGAAATAAGGATTCACCGGCAGCAGGTTCACGAACACCAGCGTCACGACCAGCGCAGCCGCCGCGAGCGCCGCCCGCGCGCTGCGCCGCAGACGCAGCGCGGCGAGCCCGAGCAGCGCGCCGCAGCCGAGGCCCGCCAGACCGCCCGGCGTCGCCCAGTCGAAAGCGAGGCCCGATTGCGATTGCAGAAACGTCGCGCCTGCCTTCACGCCCAGCGTCGCGACGATGAACAGCAGCAACAGCCACACGCGCGGCGCATGGCGACGCACCGACAACGAAGCGAGCGCAAGTGCGGCGAACAGATTGAGCGTCGTGATGAGCGCTTCCCATGCGTCGTCGGGCAACCACGCGGCGACCCAGGCCGGCCACGCACCGACGTGCCAGGCCGCCGGCGCCCATGAGAACAGTGCGTCCTGGGTCGTAGTGTCGAAGCGCGTCCACAGCGCGCGCGGCCAGTTGCCGAGCCCGAGGAGGCGCGGCGACGGATACATCGTCGCAAATGGCCAGGCCGCCACGAGACACGCCAGCGCCGCGCTGTCGCGCTCGAACCACATGAGCCGCAAGCGCCGCAACAGGCCACGGTCGAGCAGCGCGCCCGTGGCAGGCGACATGATTGCCGCGCCGAGCAGCGCGCCGAGCGCATTGGCCGCGAGATCGAGGTTGGAGGCGACGCGCGTCGGCAGATAGGTTTGCCCGGCTTCCATCACGCCGGACAGCAGCCCACCCAGCACGAACGCCAGCGCAACCGCGAGCGGCCCGCGCCACCGCGGATAAAGCGCAAGCACCATGAGCGCGCCAAACGGCATATAGCCGAGCACATTGGTGACGACGTCGAACGCCGTCAGGTACTGCGGCATCGGATCGGACAGGAACGCGAGAGGTCCGAGGCCGAGCGAGCGCCAGCCCATGAACGGATACCACGATCCGTAGACGATCAGCGCGGTATACAACAGCAGCGCCTGGCGCGAAAGCACCGAAGGACGGCGCAGCCACGATCGTTCGCTCATGCAGCGCTCCGTTGCGTGCGCTGCGCGCCCGTCATTGCGCGGCGACCAGCGCCTGCACGCCGAGCCAGGCGCCAATTTGCGCGACGAGGTCGTCGCTGGCTGCAGCCAGTGCCTGCGCGCCGCCGGCGGCGTCGGCGGAACGGGACGGCGCACGCGAGATGAAAGTGCGCTGGCCGATCAGCTTGCCGTTTTGCATCAGCGTGGCGCGCGCGGTCACCGCCGCATGGCTTTGCGCCTGACTGTCGAAAACCTGCTCGAACTCGCTCAGATCGATTTTCAGCACGGGCGCGGCCACGCCGTCTGCACCGGTCAGCACGGTGCCGCGCGAACTCAGCGCGCCGCGCAGACGCTGCGTGAGCAGCACCGAAGGCGGCATCGTCCAATGGCTGTTTGCGTACGCGGCGACCTGCTGCGAGTCCGCATAGCCGAGCCGGTAGACCAACTTGTCGGACTGCAGCGCTTCGGGGGCGCTCACGTCCAGCACCTTCACGGTCGGCTGCATTCCGGCCGGCGTTGCCGGCTTCGGCGGGCCGAAGTCATAACGGATGTCCGATAGGGCAGCCGGCGTGCTCGTGCAGCCGGCAACCAGCAGGCCGACGGCGGCGAGCGCCGCGCACGCCGCGCCTGCACGCGTGACGCGCGAGGACAACAACCGGCGAATGGAGCGTGACATGACAATCTTCCTTTCTTCAATCCTTCGGATTCATTTCGCGGCGTGCGGCGCGGGCCACGTAAAACCAGCCTCGCCCGGCCCCGGCGCCGCGGCCGGCGCGCCGAACAGCACGCTGCGCGGACTGGTGCTGAACGTGTCGGCGGCGCGGTCCACCGCGCGCGCGGCCGAGCGCACGTCTTCGGCAAGCGAATTGACGCGCGGCAACGTGTCGTAACCGACTCGCGCCGACAGCTCCTGCAACGAGCCGTTCATCGCCGTGAGCGCGTCGCCCGCCTGCTGCGCGGCCGTGCCGACTTTGTTCAGGTTGCTCTCGAACGGTCCGTCCGGGCGATTGAGGCTCGTGATCAACTGGTTGGTCGAGGCGAGCGTGCTGTCCAGCTTGTCGATGGTGGCGGGCAGCTTGCCGGCCGCGGGCGCCATCTGCTGCGTGAGCGTGGCCACGCCGTCAGCGGCCTTCTGGATGCTGGTCGCCGTGCCGTGCAACTGATCGACCATCTCCTTCGACAGCAGATTGTCGACGTCGTCCGTGACCTTTTCGAGTTTCTTCAGCAGCACGTCGCCGCGTTGCTGCAACTGGTCGAGCAGGCCCGGGCGCATCGGCAACTGCGCGACCTGTTTCGCCGACGAAGGCAACGGCGACGGATCGTGCCCCGTATCGTCGAGCTGGATGAACGCAATGCCCGTCACGCCCTGGAAGCCGAGGCTGCCATACGTGGAATGCGTGATCGGCGCGTGCGTGTCGACCAGAATGCGGATCACGATCTGGCCCGGATGATCGCGGTCGAACTTGATGGACTGCACCTTGCCGACGTCGAGCCCGCGATAGCGCACCGCGGCGTCGCTGAAAAGGCCCGTTACGTTGGTGCGCGCAATCAGATCGTACGGCACGCGCACGGCGCGGTCGACATTGAACAAAAATGCCGCCGTCGCAATCGCCGCGAGCAGGACGATCGTGAAGAGCCCTGCCCAGAACGCATGTGATTTGTTTTCCATTACCGGGTTCCCTGATTGACGGCCCTGACCTACAGCGACAATGCCGACGACGCCGGCTCGAGCGCCGCGTGCGGCAGCTTCGCGCGCCGTTCGGGCGGCAGCGCCTGCAGCGCGCGCCGCCCGCGCAAGCCGAGAAAATATTCGCGGATAAAAGGATGATCGACGCCCGCGGCCTCTTCCACCGGCGCGGCGACCAGCACCTTGCGATCCGCCAGCACCGCGACGCGCGTGGACAACGCCACCATCGTGTCGAGATCGTGCGTGACCATCACGACCGTCAGACCTAGCGCGCGATGCAGCGCCGAGATCAACTCGACAAATTCATCGGACGCCTGAGGATCAAGGCCGGCGGTCGGTTCGTCGAGAAACAGCAGTTCGGGTTCGAGCGCAATGGCGCGTGCAATGCCGACGCGCTTGATCATGCCGCCCGACAGCGCCGACGGCATTTTCGACGCGTGCTTGCACGGCAGGCCGACCATCTCCAGCTTCAGCATGACGATGTCGCGCAGCAGGTCCTCCGGCACCTTGCCGAGCTCGCGCACCGGCTGAGCAACGTTGTCGAACACCGACAGCGACGAGAACAGCGCGCCGCGCTGGAACAGCATGCCCGAGCGGCTGCGCATGAGCAGCGCCGTCTCGGGCGAGATGGTCGCGAGATCCTGGCCGAACAGCTTGATGGTTCCCGACGAGGGCCGCTCGAGCCCGAGAATCTGCCGCACGAGCGTGGTCTTGCCGGAGCCCGAACCGCCGACAATCGACACGATTTCGCCGCGCCGCACGTCGAGATTCAGGTGCTGATGCACGATGTGGCGGCCATAGCGCTTGGTGACGTCGATCACCTCGATCACCGGTTCGGCGATGCAAGGCATCGGCTGGCCGCGCACGGCCTGAGTGAGCGGCGCGATCATCCGAGCCCCACCTTCTGGAACAGAATTGCGAACACGGCGTCCGCAAGAATCACGATCGTAATCGACGTCACGACCGAAGTCGTCGTGCCTTCGCCGAGGCTCTCCGAATTGGCCTTGATACGAAAGCCGAAATGGCAGCCGACAATCGCGATCAGCATGCCGAAGGCGACGCCCTTGCCGAGCCCGATCCACAGATTCGCGACAGGCACCACACCCGGCAGCGCGCGTGCGAAGTAGCTCATGTCGATGCCAAGCACGATCTTCGCGGCGACCGCGCCGCCCGTCAACGCAATGATGTTGGTCCACATGACGAGCAGCGGCATGGCCACGCCGAGCGCGACCACGCGCGGCAGGATCAGCCGCAGCCCGTGCGGGATGCCCATCACGCGCATGGCGTCGAGTTCCTCGGTCACGCGCATCACGCCGATCTGCGCGGTAATTGCCGAGCCCGAGCGGCCCGCCACGAGAATCGCCGAGAGCACCGGCCCGAGTTCGCGGATCACCGAAAGCCCAAGAATATTCACGATGTACTGATTCGCGCCAAAGAGCCGCAATTGCTGCGCGGACAGATAGCTCAGCACGATGCCGATCAGGAACGCGACCAGCGCGGTGATCGGCAGCGCTCTCGTGCCGGCGTTGTAGATGTTGGCCGAGATTTCGGTCCACGGCGTGATGGCCGGTTTGCGCGCGATTGCGAGCAGATCGAGCACGACGCGCCCGAGCATCGCGACGCCGCCATACAGATGCTCGAAAAACGAAAAGATGCCGAGTCCGAGCCGGGTGAACGGATCGAATCTGACGACGGGTTCTGCAGTTTCCCGCACGGTGTCGAGCAACGCGATGCGCTCGAAAATGTCGCGCTGCGTGGCGGTGAGCTCGGTGTCGGGCGGCATTCTGTGGCCCCACACGCGCCACAGCGCCTGGCCCCCCACATGGTCCATCCGGTCGATACGCGACAGGTCCCATTGGCCGATGCCTTCGGCGCCTTCCAGCGAGCGCAATTGCGGGATCACGTGCCCGGTTGCGCGGTCGCGCGCGAGCGCGAGCGCCGTCCACTGGCCTGAGAGCCGGACGATCTTGCCTTGGCTGCCGGCCGCGACTTCGAGGCCGGGCGGAGTGTCGTAGTTCAAGGATCGTTGCAATCTGGTTATCGGATTAGCGGCCATTGTAACGAAGGCGCAGCTAATCGACCGCGCCGGCGGCCTCGCAGGCGGCCTCGCACGGTTGGCTGTCGCTACAATATGGAGCATGAACGCTTCCCGCACTCCGCCCCAAGCTCCGGCCGCTGCCGCCCACGCAGCCGACTGGCGCATCGACCGTGAACGCGCCGTCGCGCTGTTCGGCGCGCACGCGCATGACTGGCCGATTGAAATCGTCGAGGAAACCGGCTCGACCAATGCCGACCTCATGGCCCGCGTGAAAGCGCTGCCGCGCCGGGCCGGCGCTCTGCCCCGGCCTATCGTGCGGGTGGCCTACCTGCAAACCGCCGGGCGCGGCCGGCGCGGTCGTCCGTGGTATGCGGAGCCGGGTAATGCGCTGCTCTTTTCGGTGGCCTGTGTGCTGCCGCGTCCGCTCGAAGGGCTCGCGGGGCTGAGCCTCGCAGTGGGCGTCGCGCTCGTCGACGGACTGCGTTCGCTGCCTGTCGCCGGCCCTGGCCAGATCGCGCTGAAGTGGCCGAACGACGTGCTGCTCGAAGGCGACAAGCTCGCCGGCATTCTGATCGAAACGGCATGGAGCACGGAGCATGCGAGCGCAGTGGTGATCGGCATCGGCACCAATGTGAAGGGCGCCGACGAGCTTGCCGCGAAAATCGGCGCGCTTACCGCAGACGCGCCGCCGCAGGCGCGCGGCACTACGCCGACTGCGCTCCAGCGTGCGCTGCCGAACGCCAATCTCACCGATACGCTCGCGGCCGAACTCAATGCGCTCGAGCCCGCCTTGCAGCGCTTCGGCGCGGAAGGCTTCGCGCCGTTCCAGGCGCGCTGGAACGCTATGCATGCGTACGCGGGCCGCGAGGTGGTGCTGCTCGAACAAGGTCAGGAAGTCACGCGCGGGGTGGCTGTGGGCGTCGACGAGCGCGGCCAGTTGCTGCTCGATACCGCCGCCGGCCGGCAAAGCATTGCGACCGGCGACGTCTCGCTGCGTCTCGCCGACGGTGCTGCATGACGAGCGGCGCGCCTCGTCTTCTGATCGACGCGGGCAATAGCCGCGTCAAATGGGCGATGGTGGCGGCGGACGGCGCACAGCTCGCGGCCGGCGCGCTTTCGCATGGCGCGAGCGATTCGCCGGAGTGGGCCGCTGACGCAACCGCTCAGTGGACGACTCTGCCGGCGCCTTGCGGCGGATGGCTTTCCAATGTTGCCGGGGATGCAGCGGCGGCGCGGATCGCGGCGCTCGTCCAGACGCAGTGGCCCGGTTTGCCGCTAACCACGATCCGCGCGCGCGAGCGGCAATGCGGTGTGATCAACAGCTATGCGACACCGCATGCGCTCGGCAGCGACCGCTGGGCCGGCATGATTGGCGCACACGCGGCGTTTCCGGGCGAGCATCTGCTGATCGCGACCTTCGGCACCGCGACCACGCTCGAGGCGTTGCGCGCGGACGGCCGCTTCGTCGGCGGACTCATTGCGCCCGGCTGGAGTCTGATGATGCGTTCGCTCGGCGAGCACACGGCGCAATTGCCGACGCTCGACGCCAATGCTGCGCGTGGACTTCTTGGCCGGGGTGGAAGCGGTGGCGCTGCGGGCATGAGTGCAACTGACGGCAACGGTGCATCCGGTGGAACCGACCGCACCGAACGCGCTGGCGTGACTGCCGAGCCGTCTGCCGAGCAGCGCGCGCCTGGCACGGGTGACATACCGGAACCCGCGGCTCGCGGCCCTTTTTTCGCGACCGATACCCGGCGTTCGCTATCCGCGGGCTGCACGCTTGCGCAAGCGGGCCTCGTCGAGCGGACATGGCGCGACCTGCAAGATGAGTGGCAAGTGTCGGTGCGCCTCGTAGTCAGCGGCGGCGCGGCCGACGAAGTGGCGGGGGCGCTGAAAGTGCCGCATACTCGCCACGATTCACTGGTCTTGTCCGGGCTCGCGCTGATCGCCTCTGAGCAGGCAGCGAACCACGGCGCCTGAAGCCCGGCGGAATTCGCGGCCACGGTTCAATATCGTTGCCCGGCGGCCGACCGTAACGCGTGATTGACCGATAGCGATAATTCAACTCATGGATGGGAAAACAAAACAATGCTGCGCTGGCTGATTGCCATCTTGTTTCTGGCCAACCTTCTGGCATTCGTCGCAGTACGCGGCGTGTTCGGTCCGACGCCCACGGCGAGCGGACGTGAGCCGAATCACCTGAGCCGCGAAGTCCATGCCGACTGGCTCAAGGTGCGCCCTATCACCGCCGCCGAAGCGGGCGATCAGGCGGTGGTCGGCGCGCCGGCACCGGCCGCGCCGATTGCGGCGTCGGCGCTGCCGCAATAAAGTCGCACTCGCCCGCACGCGGGCATTTAGCCGTGCGTGCGAACCTTCTTGAGCAGCGCGGTAGTCGAGCGGTCATGCTCGAACGGAATCGCCAACGCCTTGCCACCCCAGCCGCGCACGATGGCCGATTCGGGCAGTGCATCCATATCGTAGTCGCCGCCCTTGACGAGCACGTCGGGGCGCAGCGCCGAAATGAGATCCACCGGCGTTTTCTCGGCGAAGCAAACCACATAATCGACGCTTTCCAGCGCCGCGAGCAGCGCCATGCGGTCGGCTTCGTTGTTGATGGGCCGGTCGTCGCCCTTGCCTAGCATGCGCACCGACGCGTCGCTATTCACGCCGACAATGAGGCAGGCGCCCTCGGCTTTGGCATCGGCGAGATAGGTCACGTGCCCGCGATGCAGAATGTCGAATACACCGTTCGTAAACACTACGGGCGCCTTCAGCGAAGGGCGCAGCGCGACCAGTGCGTCGCGCGTGAGAATCTTGCGTTCGAAAATGGCAGCCATGAGGGGACTTGAAAAACCGGGGAAGCGTAGTCGCAAGACTGCGCGAGCTCTATCAACAGAAAGGCCCGCCAAGTTCACACTTGCCGGGCCGTTGCGAAGCATTCAACGAGTGGCGGCGCGGGGTTTGCAACATGCCCGCAGCCGCGAATCGTAATTTACGAGACCTCGACCATCAAGCCGGCTGCCCGGCTGAATTCTGCTCGGCCTGCAGTCGCGCCACCACTTCCTTGCGATAGCGGTTCAGTTCCTGCGCCGTGGTGAACGTGCGCTCGAACAGCAGCGACAGGTTGTGCAGAATCCGCTCGACCACCTTCTTTTCCCAACCGTCGTCGAAGCGGATCTGCTCGTCGAGCCAGCGCTCGAGCCATTCCGGATCGGGCAGACGCGACTGGATCGTGTCGCGCGGAAAAAGCGCCTGATTCACGTGCAAATTCGTGGGATGCAGCGGCTTTTCGGTGCGGCGCGCCGACGCCATCAGCACGCCGATTTTTGCAAAGGCCGCGCGCGCGATGTCGCCGGTTTGCACCATCGCTTTCTTCATGTAGCGCAGATAGGCGCCGCCATGCCGCGCTTCGTCGCGCGAAATGGTTTCGTAGATGTGCTTGATAACCGGCTCGGTGTGCCACTCGGCAGCCCGGCGATACCAGTGATTCAGGCGGATCTCGCCGCAGAAATGCAGCATCAGCGTTTCGAGCGGCGGCGCCGGGTCGAATTCGAAGCGTACAGCGTGCAGCTCTTCTTCGGTGGGGCACATTTCGGGCTTGAAGCGGCGCAGGTATTCCATCAGCACCAGCGAATGCTTCTGCTCTTCGAAGAACCACACGCTCATGAACGCGGAAAAATCGCTGTCGTGATGGTTGTCGCGGAGAAACATTTCCGTGGCGGGCAATGCCGACCATTCGGTGATCGCGTTCATCTTGATGGTTGCGGCCTGCTCGTCAGTCAGGAGCGAGGCATCGAACTTGTCCCAGGGAATGTCTTTCTCCATGTCCCATCGAACGGATTCGAGCGATTTATAAAGTTCCGGATAAAGCATGGTGTTCATAGTCCCACCCCTGTTCTGCACATACTGTGTGTCTGTCACTACAACGTGTAGCACTCTTGCTGACGACAAACTGGACGCACCGGGCCTCGTGCCCAGGTGCCGCGCCGTTCGCCGGCCAAGCCTTCAATTTTACGCGGTAACCGGCCGCCTGGATGCACGGGCAGCGAAGAAGTCCGGCAGCTTGCGCAAAGAGCGGCCAACATGGAATTCCACGCTCGAATGACGCGCCGCGCGGCCAAACCGTGGGTGAGGAATACCCTATGCCTGAGGTCGAGCCAGTTTGCGATGAAAACCGCACCGTCCAGCCCTGCGCCGGTCGTGCCGGCGGCGAATGGAGCAAGGGCGGCTGGATTGGTTGTTTTCAGCGCGCGCCCAAAAGCCAAACAAAGTCCTTGCAATGATAGCACGCTGGCTTCTTCAAACCCGCGTGGAAACAGACGCAATTCCGGTGCCTGATTGACCTGCCTCAACCAGATACGCAATCACGCGAGTCTGACGCGCAACCGGCGTCAAAACCGTGACAAGCAGCCACTTCTCTTGTTGTATGCCGCCGACGGCCGACGCGCGCCGCCGCTTAGCGGGCCCTCTCACAAAGACTTTTTCGGCGGTTTCGAGGCGGTGCTGCCGGCGCCCGAAGCCGGGCGCTTCGCGGCGGCCGGCCCGCGTTTTGCCGCGGGACGCTTCGCGGCGGGTTCAGCCGGTTCACGCGATGCCGCGGCGGCCGCCGCCGCGTCCGCCGGTGATGGGCGCGGCACGTCGGTCGCCCCGCCTACCGCCTCGCTGGCAAGGTCGGCCGCGTCGTCTGCGGAGTTGCCGGCCGCATCCGCCTGCGCGCCGCCGCTTGCGGGGTCCGCCGCACCGGCCATCGGCTGGGTCATCGCAAATTGCGCGATCTGATTGAACTGCGATTGCAACAGGTTCCACCATGCCGTCGCGTCGAATGCCGGTGCGGTGCTTGCGGCTTCTTCTTCGCTCTCGGGTTCCGGGGCCTTCGCGCTTTCCGCGGATGTGGAACCGGAACCGGCAGCCGACGCGCTCACCTCAGCATGCGGCCAACGGCCCGCTGGCGAGGGGCTCGGCGCCGGGGCCGGCGACGGCGCCTGACCCGCTGCCGGCGGCTGTGTCATTGACTGCTGAGCGAACGCGCCGAACGCGCGCAGCGTCGCGAGCGTCGCGCGCTGCACTTCGAGCGCCTGAATCGCGGATTGCAGCATGCTCAGGTTCAGCTTGAGCCATTGCTCGACGGTGCGCATGTCGGTGATGCGCTTGTCGAGTTCTTCCACATTGGTGAGCGGCGCCATCATGTCGGACATCATCGACAGCGACGGTGCGAGGCCCGCGCCCGGCTGCGCGCCGCCAAACGCCGAGCCGAACGGCGACAGGCGCATCATGCCCCACATGCTGTCGAGCATCTCGGCAGGCGGAAAACCAGGGAAACCGGGAAACGGCGGGGGTGAACCAGAGGTGTCGGTCATGCTTGTCGCCTCGCTGCATTAACGGAAAAGCACGGAAAAAAGTGCAACAGGTAGTGAGACCCGCGCATATGAAGCCGATCATACCGCGCGACGCGTGACGATCGCGCCGCTGCCGTCACCGCGCGCGCCACGGATCGGCGCCGCCGAAATCCGGCGCACGCCGGTCGCGCAAAGAATTCACGCCTTCGCGCACGTCGGGTCCGGCAAAGCCCATGAATTCCAGTGCCAGCGACGTATCGAAAGTCGGGCCCGCGCTGCGCAGCCAGTTGTTCAGTGCGTACTTGGTCCAGCGGATCGCCGTTTGTGAACCGTGGGCCAGCTTTTGCGCGACTTCGAATGCCTTGGGGAGCAGATCATTTTCGTCGACGGCAAGCGACACCAGCCCGATACGCTCAGCCTCCGCACCGCTCACCGGCTCGCACAGCATGAGGTAGTACTTGGCTTTCGCCATGCCGCACAGAAGCGGCCACACGATTGCCGCATGATCGCCCGCCGCAACGCCGAGCCGCGTGTGACCGTCGATGATGCGCGCCGTCTTCGATGCGATGGAAATATCCGCGAGCAGCCCCGCGACGAGCCCGGCGCCGACCGCAGGACCGTGCATCGCCGAAACGATCGGCTTGCTGCAGTTGATCACGTTGTAGACCAGATCGCGTGCCTCGCGCCACACGCGTGCGCGCACGTCGAAATCGGTCGCCATGTCTTCGACCAGTTGCAGATCGCCGCCAGCAGAAAAACCCTTGCCCTCGCCGCGAATGATCGCGACGCGCGTCTCGGGATCGCGGTCGATGTCGCGCCATATTTCCGCGAGTTCATAGTGCATGCGCGCATCCGCGGTGGCGAGGGCGCTTTTATTCGCGCCTTCGCCGCTCATCACCACTTCGAGCACGCCATGCGGCCGACGGTGCAGTTGAAGCGAGCGGTAATGTGCGTAAAACGCGTCGTTACTGTGAGGTTGCTGAGACATGGTGATGTGCCCGAAGATACATACGTAGGTGCGCGCGTGGCCAAGGCGGCGAGTCGCCGGGTGCCTGCCACGTTCAACGCGGCTGATAAACCCATTTGCCGTTTCTGATTTCGACCATCACGCGCGCGCGCTGGTCGAGGCCCAGGTGATCGGCGGCGCTCATGTTCACGACGCCGTTGGTGTCCGCAAGACTGCGCGTGGTTTCGAGCGCGTCGCGCAACGCGCGGCGAAATTCCGGCGTGCCTGGCGACGCGGCCTTCAGCGCAACGGGCACGGCATGATTGAGCAGCATGCCCGCGTCCCACGTGTACGAGCCGAACGCCGACACCGTGCCCGGTCCGCGCAGCGCCTCGAAGCGCGCTATGTAGTCCAGCGCAAGCCGCCTGGCCGGATGTTCCGCCGGCAATTGTGCGGCGACCAGCACCGGGCTTGCAGGCAGGAAGGTGCCGTTGCAATCGGCGCCGCATACGCGCAGGAAGTCGTTGTTGCCGACGCCGTGGTTGTGATAGATCAGCCCTTTGTAGCCGCGCTCCCTGAGCGTCTTCGGCGGTAATGCGGCGGGCGTGCCGGCCGCGCCGACCACCACGGCGTCGGGATGCGTCGCAAGGATTTTCAGCACCTGGCCGGTCACGCTCGGGTCCGTGCGATTGAAGCGCTCGCTCGCCACCATCTCCATGTGATGCAGTTGCGCGAACTTCGCGACTTCGGCGTAAAAAGTCTCGCCAAGCGCGTCTGCCTGACCGATGAACGCCACGGTCTTCACACCGCGCGTGCTCGCATGCTCGGCAATCGCCGAAGCCATCATTGCGTCGGTTTGCGGAGTCTTGAAGACCCAGCGGCGCTTGGCGTCCACGGGTTCGATAATCTTCGCCGACGACGCGAGCGAGATCATCGGCGTCGTGCCGTCTGCGACCACGTCGATCATTGCCAGCGAGTTCGGCGTAATGGACGAACCGATGATCGCGTCGACGTGATTTTCGGAGATCAGCTTCTTGGTGTCCTGCACGGCCTGGGTCGTGTCCGAAGCGTCGTCGAGCACGATGTATTCGACGCTCTGGCCGCCGATCTGCTTGGGCAGCATGGTGGCGGTATCACGCGCGGGAATGCCGAGCGAGGCGGCAGGCCCCGTCAGCGAAAGCACGAGGCCGATCTTGACCTGAGCAAGCGCAATAGCCGGCGACACACTGGCAAGCGTCGCGCACACCGTGGCAACGCGCCGCGCCGTCTGCGCAAGCCGGCTGAACTGCGACGCGGGCCGTTGCTTCAACTGCATCTTGAACTGCAGCCTGAACTGAAGGCCGAACTGCGGCAGCCTCTCGCGCCAGGCCCGCACATCTGCCCCGCTCACCCCTTCCGATCCAACAGATTCAGCTCGCCGCATGGTGTCTCCTCACATGAGTTTTTCGTTCTGATTGGCCGTGAATGCCGCGCCAGTCAGTGTAGCGGCGCGCGCCCACAGCGGCATCGGGCGAAACCCTTTCGGCGGGGGCCCACGCGTCAGTCAAGCGGTGCGATGCTCTGCTCGATGGAACCGAAAATCGACTTGCCTGCTTCGTCGAACATTTCGATCTTCACCGTGTCGCCGTACTTCATGAACTCGGTCTGCGGCGCGCCGTGCTCGATAGTCTCGAGGCAGCGCTTTTCGGCGATACAGCAGTAGCCGCGCTTCGCGTCCTTGTTCGAGACGGTGCCCGAACCGACAATCGCGCCCGCGCGCAGATTGCGCGTTTTCGCCGCGTGCGCGATCAGTTGGCCGAAGTGAAACACCATGTCGGTGCCAGCGTCCGGCTGACCGACCTTCCTGCCGTTCCAATGGACGATCATCGGCCGGTGCACGCGGCCTTCGCGCCAATGTTCGCCCAGTTCGTCGGGCGTCACTGCAACAGGCGCGAACGAGGTGGCGGGCTTGCTCTGGAAGAAGCCGAAGCCCTTCGCCAGTTCGGCGGGAATCAGGTTGCGCAGCGAAACATCGTTGACAAGCGTGATCAGCCGCACAGTTCTTAGCGCCTGGTCGGGGGTCACGCCCATCGGCACGTCGCCGGTGATGACTGCAACTTCTGCCTCGAAGTCGATGCCGAACGCTTCGGATGCGCACACCACGTCGTCTTTCGGACCGATGAAATCGTCGCTGCCGCCCTGGTACATCAGCGGATCGGTCCAGAATTCGGGCGGCATTTCAGCGCCGCGCGCGCGCCGCACGAGTTCGACATGATTCACATACGACGATCCGTCGGCCCACTGGAACGCACGCGGCAGCGGCGCCATGCAGTCGCTCGCTTCGAACGAAAAGGTGTTGCGCGCGCGGCCCTGGTTGAGCGCGTCGTACAGGTCGTGCAGTTGCGGCGCGTAGAAGGCCCAGTCGTCGAGCACGCGCTGCAACGTGGGCGCGATGGCATCGGCAACGGCAGCGGTATGCAGGTCGCGGGACACGACGATCAGTTGACCGTCGCGCGTGCCGTCCTTCAGCGTGGCAAGTTTCATGGAGGAATGAACCGTGTTAGTGACGATAGAGGGAATCTATTCTACGATGGTGAATCCGCGCCGCCCAACCCCGGCTTGCCGCACGCAGCTCGCAGGTGAATTGCAGCCTGCGCGCGAACGGTTCTTTCACGTTGACTCTGAACGCGCTTCCCGCGCTTTTGCTCATGCCGCACACTGCCCGCTCCGGTGTAGTCCGTAACGATGCCAAAGCGGACGCTCTTGCAGACACCAAAGCAGCCGAACAGCTCGACCCAGCCGAGGCCGACGAAGAGTCTGCCGATTCGGGCGAGGAAAAGCTGCGCTCGGGCATTCAGTCAATCGAAGTCGGCTTCAGACTGCTCGAGGTGCTGACTCACGAGCCGCGCGCCATGATGCTGCGCGACCTCGCGCAGCGCGCCGGCATGAGTCCGGCCAAAGCGCACCGCTATCTGGTGAGCTTTCTGCGGCTTGGCGTCGTCGCGCAAGACCCGTTGTCGGGGCGCTACGAGCTCGGCGGCTTCGCGCTGCAACTGGGACTTGCGCGGCTTGCCCGCGTGGACGGCGTGAAGCTCGCGCGCATTGCGCTTGCCGAATTGCGCGACCGTCTGGACCTGACGGTCGGCATCGCCGTGTGGGGCAACCAGGGGCCGACCATGGTGCACTGGATGGAGTCGAGCCATCCGGCCAAGGCGTCGCTCAAGCTCGGCGACGTGATGCCGCTGCTCAGTTCCGCCACGGGCCTACTGTTCGCGGCGTACCTGCCGGCCGGCAAAACCGCTGCGATGATCGAGCGCGAGCTGGCCGACACGCGGCGCTCGTCGCACGGCGTCGGGCCGCGCACGCGCGAGGAAGTCGAGCGCGTGCTCGCGCAAGTGCGCGAGCACGAAGCGGCGCGCGTCGAAGGCATGTTGCTGCCCACCATTCATGCGTTTTCCATGCCGGTGTTCGACTCGACCGGCGAGCTGGCGCTCGGCCTCGTCGCGCTCGGTCACGAAGGCGTGTTCGACATCAGCTGGGGTGGCGAAATCGACACGGCGCTGCGCGAATGCGCGCGCAAGCTCTCGTACGAACTCGGCTATAGTCCGACGCCGCGTTAGACGCACACGGCGCCTTCCTGGCTCGCACACTCTTTCGCCGATGGCCTTACCTTCCACCGCACGCGCCACCCGTCTCACGCCGCCCGACGAGCCGCGCCTCGCCCGGCGCGCGTGGCGATGGCTTGTCGTGCTGCTCGTGGTCGGCGGGCTTCACTGGAGCGCCGCGCAATGGGTCGAGCGTCACCGCGCAACACTGAATCCTTCGGATGACGAACATGTGCCCGTGCAGGTCGCCCTGCTTCAGCCGGAGCGCATCGAGCGCAATGCGGCGGCCGGCGCTGCGGCGCCCCCGCGGCCCGAGCCGCAGCGCACGCGCAAGGCCGTCGCCAGCAAACCGCGCGAACATGTACTGAGCGCATTGCAACCTGCACAGCAAGCGGCGGTGCCGGCGTCGAATGCGGCATCGGAGGCCGCAGCAAGCGTGCCCGCCGCAAACGCGGTGCCCGCCGGCGCCGCAAGCGGCGCATCGGCCAATGCGAGCAGTGCAACTGGCAACGCACCGCAAGCTGCCTCCGGCGTCAAATTCTCGGTCCCGCCGTCCGGCGACCTCCAGTACGACACCTTTTACAACGGCGTACGCAACCAACCCGGCACGATTCATTGGACCAGTAGCGCCGAGAACTACGAGATGGTGGTTTCGGTGCCCTTGCCTTTTGTGGGCACTTTCGTTTATTCGAGCCACGGCCGTATCGACGCATTTGGCCTCGCGCCCGAGCAATACGTGGAAAAACGCGGCCATCGCGCCGAAGACGTGTCCATCTTCAACCGCGCCGACCGCAAGATCGCCTTCACGCGCACGCCCACCACGCTGCCGCTGCCCGACGGCGCGCAGGACCGCTTCAGCATGGTGATGCAACTGGCAAGCCTCGTGCGTGGCGATCCCGACGCGTACAAGCCGGGCGTCACCCGGCAGTTCTTTGTGGTGGATAGCGACAGCGGCGAAAACTGGCCAGTCGAGACCATCGGCGACGAAACAATCCGGACGGCGCAGGGCTACGTCCAAACGCGCCATTTCAAACGCCTGCCGCGCCGCGAGGGCGACCAGCGCCGCATCGACGTATGGCTCGCGCCTTCGCTCGGCTGGCTGCCCGCGCGCCTCGTGCAGACGGAGCCGAACGGCACACAGTTCGAGCTCGTGTGGCGCGGCAAGCTGAATAGCGAAAACGGTCCAGGCGCCGATGCCCCGGCGGCTTCGCCAAACGGGCCGGCAACTGCGTCTTCCACTACTGCGTCTTCCACTACTGCGCCGATCGATCAAGCCAGTCCCGCCGACACGCCAGGCGACACCTCGGGCAACATCAAGCCGTAATGGCGGCCCAGCCGGCAAAGCGAGGTCAGAAATGGCTCGCTTTGCACCCGAATGGTGCCTCGCATATTCTTCGAAACTTCCTTTGCTGCGCCGACTCTGCATCTTCTGATGCAACCGTTGCGCGAGCCGCCCAGCCATGACAGGCGGCGACATGCGCCGACGGATTCCTCCCCTGCGTTCTCCTTGAAGGAGCTTGCATGCAAGTGAACATCAACGGTATCGACACGCGCTACGTACTGAGCAACGAAGGCGGTGGCCCCTGGCTCACGTTCATTCACCAGTTGGGCGGCGACCTGTCGGTGTGGGACCAGCTCGCCGGCTATTTCCGCGACGACTACACGGTGCTGCGCTACGACGTGCGCGGCCACGGCGAGACGGCGGCGTCGCCCGCACCGTTCACGATTGCCGATCTGGCCGGCGACCTTGCCACATTGCTCGATGCGCTGGGCGCGCCAGGCACGCACCTGGTGGGCATGTCGATGGGCGGCATGGTCGCTCAGCAGTTCGCACTGGATCACCCGTCACGCGTGAACACGCTCACCATTGCCGACAGCACCGCCGCGAGCTTGCCGGAGGCGCGCGCAACGTGGGACCAACGCGCCGCGACCGCGCGCCGGGACGGCATGGACCCGCTGGTTTCCACCACGCTCGAGCGCTGGCTGACGCCCGATTTCCGCGCCGCGCACCCCGAAGCCGTCGAGCCGATACGCGAGGCGCTCAGCCGAACGTTGCCCGAAGGCTACGCCAAGGCGTGCGAAGCGCTGCGCGATTTCGACGTACGCAGTAAGCTGGCAGAGATTCGCTGCGCAACTCTGGTGGTAGCGGGGCGCCATGACACGGGCACGCCGCCTGCTGCTAGTCAGGCGATAGCAGATGCCATTCGAGGTGCGCAGTTCGAATTGCTCGACGCCGCTCATCTTGCGCCCGTCGAGCAGTCCCAACGGTTTGCAGCACTGCTTGAAACGTTTCTTGAAAGGCCGGTCTAACCGGTAGGTTCGGAACTTTTACAAGCGTCACCCCGGACCCACCCCTTGAATTCCAAACCATAAGCTCCAAGTAAGGCGCAGGAACGGCCAGGAGCCAACGGAAATAAGGAGTGTCGCCATGCAAATGATCTACAACAGCCCCAACTATTGTGTCGTCGAGTTTCCGCCGCAGGAAGGTCCGCTGGCCATGAAATCGGGTGGCTATGAGATCGTCGACAAGAACATGCAGCGCGAAATTTACATCGACGGTGCAATGGCGGCGCGCTTTCGCGAGAACGTGCAGAAACTGATCGAAGAGGAACCGTCGCTTGACGAAGTAGATGAATTCCTCGGCCAGTTCGACAGCCTCATGCATCAACCGGTCATTCTTCACTGAGCGCGACTCGCGCCTCGTTTTTACGGCGTTTGGAGCTTTTCAACGTTTTTGGCGACATCTACCGACCGCGCCGTCCGGCTTCGCCGGCGGTCTTTATCAGGCGGTCGACCTTCAGTGGAAACGGTTCAGCGGGCCCCGGCGCGCTGAACCGTTTTCTTTTTGAGGCTGCGGTTCGCCTTTTAGCGTCGCGTACCGGCCTGTACGATTCGCCTTCCATTCACGCGCCTTTGCCCGCCGCGACCGCGTCCGGCGCAATAAGCCGGCTGCGGCTACAATGACAGGTTCCCGCAAAAGCCGGCCCAAGCCCTTGTCCGCCATGAACCAGCCTGCCCAAACCGTCAAGCCAATTCGTCCCGAGCCCGAGTACACGCGCGGCAAGGCGCTGCCCGCGCTGCTCAAGTCGCGCATCCTGATTCTGGACGGCGCCATGGGCACGATGATCCAGCGCTACAAGCTCGACGAAGCGCGCTATCGCGGCGAGCGTTTCAAGGACTACGGGCGCGACATCAAGGGCAATAACGAACTGCTGTCCATCACGCAGCCGCAGATCATCAGCGAGATTCACGAGCAGTATCTCGCCGCGGGCGCGGACATCATCGAAACGAATACGTTCGGCGCGACCACGGTGGCGCAGGCGGACTACGGCATGGAAGCGCTGGCCGTGGAAATGAACCTCGAGTCGGCGAAACTGGCGCGCGCTGCGTGCGACAAGTATTCGACGCCGGACAAGCCGCGCTTCGTCGCCGGCGCAATCGGACCGACGCCGAAGACCGCCAGCATTTCGCCTGACGTGAACGACCCGGGCGCGCGCAACGTGACGTTCGACGAATTGCACGCCGCTTACTACGAGCAGGCGAAAGCGCTGCTCGACGGCGGCGCGGACCTGTTTCTCGTCGAAACTATTTTCGACACGCTCAACGCGAAAGCCGCGCTGTTCGCGCTCGACGAACTGTTTGAAAACACCGGCGAGCGCCTGCCGATCATGATCTCGGGCACCGTGACCGACGCCTCAGGGCGCATTCTGTCGGGGCAAACCGTCGAGGCTTTCTGGAACTCGCTGCGGCACGCAAAACCGCTTACGTTCGGTTTGAACTGCGCGCTCGGCGCGGCGCTGATGCGCCCGTACATCGCCGAGTTGGCCAAGCTCTGCGACACCTATGTGTCGTGCTATCCGAATGCAGGCTTGCCGAATCCGATGAGCGACACCGGCTTCGACGAACTGCCGGCCGACACCTCCGGTCTGCTCAAGGAATTTGCCGAGGCAGGTCTCGTGAACATTGCCGGCGGCTGCTGCGGCACGACGCCTGAACACATTGCGGCGATAGCCAAGGCGCTCGCCGAAGTGAAGCCGCGCAAGTGGCCGACCCAGTATCGCGACGCCGCTTAACGCGCCGCCGATACGAGACGCCGATACGAGACGCCGGTTCACGAACATCAGCCGCAACCCGGCCGCACTTAACGCACGCCATCGACTCGCACATACGCCATGACCGATCACACCATGCGCCTTGCCGGCCTCGAGCCGTTTAACGTCACGTCCGGGACGCTCTTCATCAACGTTGGCGAACGCACCAACGTGACCGGCTCGAAAGCGTTCGCGCGAATGATCCTGAACGACCAGTTCGACGAGGCAATCGCCGTTGCGCGTCAGCAGGTCGAAAACGGCGCGCAGGTGATCGACGTGAATATGGACGAAGCGATGCTCGATTCGAAAGCGGCCATGGTGCGCTTTCTGAACCTGATCGCCTCGGAGCCCGACATCGCGCGCGTGCCGATCATGATCGACTCGTCCAAGTGGGAAGTGATCGAAGCGGGCCTGAAATGCGTGCAGGGCAAGGCAATCGTCAATTCGATCTCGCTGAAGGAAGGCGAAGAAGCGTTCCGCCATCACGCCAAAATGATTCGCCGCTACGGCGCGGCCGCCGTAGTGATGGCCTTCGACGAGCAGGGCCAGGCGGACACGTTCGAGCGCAAGACGCAGATCTGCAAACGCTCGTATGACTTTCTCGTGAATGAAGTCGGCTTTGCGCCGGAAGACATCATTTTCGATCCGAACATCTTTGCGATCGCCACCGGCATCGAGGAACACAACAACTACGCGGTCGACTTCATCAACGCGACGCGCTGGATCAAGGAAAATCTGCCGTATGCAAAGGTGAGCGGCGGCGTGTCGAACGTGTCGTTCTCGTTCCGCGGCAATGACCCCGTGCGCGAGGCGATCCACACCGTGTTCCTGTATCACGCCATTCAGGCCGGCATGGACATGGGCATCGTCAACGCGGGCCAGCTCGGCGTGTACGCGGACCTCGACCCGGAACTGCGCGAACTGGTGGAAGACGTCGTGCTGAACCGCCGCCCGGACGGCACCGACCGTCTGCTGGAAATGGCCGACAAATTCAAAACCGGCGCGGCGAAGAAGGAAGAGAACCTCGAGTGGCGCAACCAGCCGGTCGAAAAACGCCTGTCGCATGCGCTCGTGCACGGCATTACGAACTTCATCGTCGAAGACACCGAGGAAGTGCGCGCAAAAATCGCCGCGCAGGGCGGGCGCCCGATCAACGTGATCGAGGGCCCGCTGATGGACGGCATGAACGTCGTCGGCGACCTGTTCGGCCAGGGCAAGATGTTCCTGCCGCAAGTCGTGAAGTCCGCGCGCGTGATGAAGCAGGCGGTCGCGCATCTGATTCCGTTCATCGAAGAAGAAAAGAAGCAGCTCGCGGCGGCGGGCGGCGACGTGCGCGCGAAGGGCAAGATCGTCATCGCAACCGTGAAGGGCGATGTGCACGACATCGGCAAGAACATCGTTTCGGTCGTGCTTCAGTGCAATAACTTCGAAGTGGTCAACATGGGCGTGATGGTCCCGTGCAACGACATTCTTGCGAAGGCGAAAGTGGAAGGCGCGGACATCATCGGGCTCTCCGGGCTGATCACGCCGAGCCTCGAGGAAATGGCCTACGTGGCCTCGGAAATGCAACGCGACGACTACTTCCGCGTGAAGAAGATTCCTCTGCTGATCGGCGGCGCGACCACCTCGCGCGTACATACGGCCGTGAAGATCGCGCCGCATTACGAAGGGCCGGTGGTGTATGTGCCGGACGCCTCGCGCTCGGTGTCAGTCGCCTCCAGCCTGCTGTCCGACGAAGGCGCGACGAAGTACCTGGACGAACTCAAGGCCGACTACGACCGCATTCGCGCGCAGCACGCCAACAAAAAAGCGTTGCCGATGGTCACGCTCGCCGAAGCCCGTGCGAACAAAACGCCGATCGACTGGAAGAACTATCAGCCGGTCAAGCCGAAGTTCATCGGCCGCCGCGTGTTCAGGAACTTCGACCTGAACGAGCTCGCGAACTACATCGACTGGGGGCCGTTTTTCCAGACCTGGGATCTGGCCGGCCCGTATCCCGCCATTCTGAACGACGAGATCGTCGGCGAGTCGGCGCGGCGTGTGTTCTCGGACGGTAAATCCATGCTGGCCCGCCTGATTCAAGGCCGCTGGCTGCAGGCCAACGGCGTGCTCGCGCTGCTGCCGGCCAACACTGTCAACGACGACGACATCGAAATCTACACGGACGAAACGCGCAGCGAAGTCGCGCTCACGTGGCGCAACCTGCGTCAGCAAAGCGTGCGTCCGGTTGTGGACGGCGTAATGCGGCCTAACCGCTCGCTCGCCGACTTCATTGCACCAAAGGAGTCGGGAGTGGCCGACTACATCGGCATGTTTGCGGTCACGGCGGGCCTTGGCGTCGACGTGAAGGAAAAGCAGTTTGAAAAGGATCACGACGACTACAGCGCGATCATGCTCAAGGCGCTCGCAGACCGTTTCGCCGAAGCCTTCGCCGAAGCGCTGCATGCACGCGTGCGGCGCGACCTGTGGGGCTACGCGAGCGCCGAGAGTCTGAGCAACGACGAGCTCATCGCCGAAAAGTATCGCGGCATTCGGCCCGCGCCGGGCTATCCGGCGTGTCCGGACCACCTCGTGAAGCGCGACATGTTCGAGGTGCTGCAAGCGGGCGAAATCGGCATGAGCGTGACGGAGTCGCTCGCCATGCTGCCGGCCGCAAGCGTCTCGGGCTTCTATCTGGCGCATCCGGACAGCACGTATTTCTCGGTGGGCAAGATCGGTCAGGACCAGTTGGAAGACTACGCGCAGCGTATGTCGCTCTCGAAGGCGGACGCCGAGCGCGCGCTCGCGCCGCTGCTGTAAGCGCATGGTGCAGGTCGGCGTCGGCGCACGCGGGCGAACCGCGTGGCGGGCAGCGCACTATATCGGGCGAGAAAGACTGAATATTTGCGGCAACGTAATTTTCGGCTTTGTAGACTGACACCGCCTGACCCGCCAGACGCGACCACAACGCGTCGGCTCATCCACTTGCAACCGTCAACGGAGAGAATCATATGAAGAAGCTGACGCTGGTATTGACTGCTGTTTCGCTTGCCCTGGGCGCCTCGGCGACGCTCGCACAGACCGCCGCTCCGGCCGGATCGAGTTCGGTCAGTTCGTACTCGCCGCCCACGACGAAACACGTCAAGAAACCAAAGAAGCAGAAAATGAAGAAGGGTGCATCCGCTCCCGCAGTCGCTCCGGAAGCCGCCAGCCAGTAAGCGGCAAAGGCGCGCAAGCGGTTTTACGGCTGTGAAAAGAAAGAGCCCGCTTCAAGCGGGCTCGTTTTTTATGACAGCGCGTTTTCAACGCGCGGCTGGGCGTGAGGCCGCGGCCAGTTACTAGTTACTCTCCGCGTGTGAGGGGTGTTAGGCGCGTTGCGCTTGGTCTACGCTTTCGCCACCCGGTCGCTGCACTCACTCCCGGCGCGACCGTTGCGCGCTCCCCCTCGCTGCCGAGCCTCGACTACAGCCCCCACACGATATCCGCGTTCTCTTTTTGCGCGGCGCGCAGCATATCGAGGAACGGATAGGCCCGCTGCGCGAGTCCCGGCGGAATCTCGTGATGCTCGTGGCCCTCTTCGCCCTCGTGGAAATGGCCGTCGTGTTCGGCACGCTCCTGCTTGTCGACGGTGATGGCCGCTTCGAGTTTGGCGATGGCGTCCGCGAGTTCGTCGTGCGTAATCACGCCGCGTTCACCAAGGCGCTTGCCGACAATGCCCACCAGATACTGCGCCAGGTTTTCCAGCATCATCACGTCCGGGCAGGCGCGGCATTTGAAAGTAATCAGCATGACTATTCCCTTTTTCGTTATGTTGGCTTCACGTGCGGGCGGCGCAGAAGGCCGCCCGCGCGCGCTCCCATGCACTTGCGTCGGCCGCGCGGACAAACGCGGCGGCCACGGCCCTTGCCGGGCATCTCATTGGACATATTAGCACCTGCTAAAATCCGGCTGAACGGAAAAGCGCGCCGCACTGCACCGCGCGCGGCAAGGCGCCAGCAGGCGCGGCCGGCCCTGCCGGTTGTGCTTGCATGCACGGCGGCCATGCGTTTGCAGATGGCCGAGCAGCACGCTGGTTGCGTTGCAGACAACGTGCCCGTTTGCGTGCCCGTCAGCGCGCCCGTCATGCCGATGCATCGTCACGCGTCGTCAAGGCGCGCGCCAACGGGCGAGCGCCGCTTTCCACGCTTCTGCCGAATCGGCCGCGCACCAGGCGGCCGGCGCTTCCTCCGTATCACCGGATTGCCTCACTGGACTCGCAACAAGCATGCTGCCCGCACATAAACTTACTCTCGAAACACTGCTCGCCGACACGGTGAAGCAGGTCGCGCTCGCCACGCAGGGCGCGACCGAAGCCGCGTTCGTGTCGCCCGCCATCGCGCTGGAGCGCCCCAAGGTCGCCGCGCACGGCGACGTCGCCTGCAATGTGGCGATGCAACTCGCCAAGCCGCTGCGCGCGAATCCGCGCCAGTTGGCGCAGCAGATCGTCGATACGCTGCTCGCGCAGCCGCAGGCGCAAGGTCTGATCGAGTCCGCCGAAGTCGCGGGCCCCGGCTTCATCAACCTGCGTCTGGCCGCGGCGGCCAAGCAGGCGGTGGTCACAGCCGTACTCGCGGAGAAAGACGCGTATGGCCGCTCGCAACGCGACGCGGGCAAGCACGTGCTGATCGAATTCGTGTCGGCAAACCCTACCGGGCCGCTGCATGTGGGCCACGGCCGCCAGGCCGCGCTCGGCGACGCGCTCTCGAACGTGCTCGCCTCGCAAGGCTGGGACGTGCATCGCGAGTTCTACTACAACGACGCGGGCGTGCAGATCGGCACTCTCGCGCTGTCCACCCAGGCGCGCGCGCGCGGCCTCGCGCCGGGCGACGCGGGCTGGCCGGCTTCGGCGTACAACGGCGAATACATTGCAGACATCGCGAAAGACTATCTGAACGGCGTCACGGTCTCCGCGAGCGACGGCGAGCCCGTCACGGGCGCGGGCGACGTCGAGAACCTCGAGGCGATCCGCCGTTTCGCAGTCGCCTACCTGCGCCGCGAACAGGACATGGACCTGCAGGCGTTCGGCGTGAAGTTCGACCAGTACTACCTGGAGTCGTCGCTTTATACGGAAGGCCGCGTCGAAAAAACGGTGCAGGCGCTCATCGCCGCAGGCAAGACCTACGAGCAGGAAGGCGCGCTCTGGCTGCGCACCACCGATGACGGGGACGACAAAGACCGCGTGATGCGCAAGAGCGACGGCACCTACACGTACTTCGTGCCGGACGTCGCGTATCACGTCGCCAAGTGGGAGCGCGGCTTCACCAAGGTCATCAACATTCAGGGCTCCGACCACCACGGCACGATTGCGCGCGTGCGCGCCGGCCTGCAAGGGCTCGGCATCGGCATTCCGAAGGGCTATCCCGACTACATTCTGCACAAGATGGTCACGGTCATGCGCAATGGCGAAGAGGTGAAAATCTCGAAGCGCGCCGGCAGCTACGTGACGGTGCGCGATCTGATCGAATGGTCGGGCGGCGCGACGCCGGGCTCTGAAGCCGCCGTCGACCTGATCGACGAAGAGACAATCCGCCGCGGCCGCGACGCGGTGCGCTTCTTCCTGATCTCGCGCAAGGCCGACACCGAGTTCGTGTTCGATATTGACCTCGCGTTGAAGCAGAACGACGAGAATCCGGTTCACTACGTGCAATATGCACACGCCCGCATCTGCTCGGTCATTGCCGAATGCAAGTCACGCTATGGCGCTGACGAAAGCGCGCTCGCCAGCGTCGACCTCGCGCCGCTCTCGAGCGAGCGCGCAATGGCCCTGCTGAACAAGCTCGCGGAATTTCCCGACATGCTGCAACACGCCGCCGACGAACTCGCACCGCACGCGGTCGCGTTCTATCTGCGCGACCTCGCCGGGGAATTCCACTCGTTCTACAATGACAAAGCCGAACGCGTGCTCGTCGACGATGCAGCCGAGCGCAATGCACGCGTCGCGCTGCTCGCGGCCACGCGCCAGGTGCTCGCCAACGGCCTCGCGGTTATCGGCGTCTCCGCTCCCGTCAAGATGTAAGTCCTCCGGCGCAGCATGCATGCGGCCGTCGTTATAATCGACGGCCGTTCCAGGATTCTTTTTGCAGGTGATTCATACGATGGCAAAACCACGCCGCACAACAAAGCAATCGAAACAAACCGGGGGCACTTTTCTCGGCATCGTGCTGGGCCTTATCGTCGGCCTCGCGATAGCGGTAGTGGTGGCGCTGTATATCACCCGTGCGCCTACGCCGTTCGTCTCGAAAGTCGCACCGCCCGCGGCGTCGGATTCAGGCGCGAGCCAGGCGCAGTACGATCCGAACCGTCCGCTGCAAGGCAAGTCGCCGGGTCAACCGGTGCCGCAGGCGGCGCAACCCGCGCCGCCGAACACTGCGCCGGGCCAGACCAACTCGCAGACGCAGTCGGGCATGCTGGAGCAGCCGCAAATCATTGAAGTGCCGCCCACTGTCGGCAATGCCAACAACGCCAACGGCACGGCGGTCGCGCCGAAGCCCGCGCAAGACAACGGCAGCAGCACCACGGCCGCGGTGAAAAAACCGCAAGGCGCAAGCGCGCCGGCCGCCACGGCGGCGGGTTCCGCGCCGAAGAGCACATCGTCGGCGGCAGTGGCGAACGCCAAGCCGGGCTCGGGCGCGGCTCCCGCACCGGGCGACGCGAATACCGGCTACTTCCTGCAAGTGGGCGCCTACAAGACCGCCGCCGACGCCGAACAGCAACGCGCGCGTCTCGCGTTCCAGGGCTTCGAGTCGAAGGTCACGCAGCGCGATGCGGGCGGTGTCACGTACTATCGCGTGCGTATCGGGCCGTTCTCGAAGTTCGAGGACATGAATGCGAGCCGCCAGCGTCTGTCGGACGCGGGCGTGGACACCGCCGTCATCCGCTTCACGAAACAATAACTAGCGGGCGATCCGCCGCCATGCGCCGCCGCCGGATCATCGGCGCGGCGTCTGTCACAGGAATCGCACGCACGCTGAGCATGATTGAATACGACGGCAGGTATAACCGTCGAACGCCGAATCCGAAAACGGTGACGGGCATTTGCGTGGCGCCACTGTTTAGCCTATTGGACCAACACAACATGAAAAAACTGCTGAGCATTCTGTTCCTGTCGCTGGGCCTGATCGCAGTCTCCGCGCACGCGTCGCCGGCCGCGCCGGTTGCGGGCAAGGACTACACCGCGCTTGCGAGCGCGCAACCTGTCGACGTGCCCGCCGGCAAGATCGAAGTCACCGAATTCTTCTGGTACGGCTGCCCGCATTGCAACGAATTCGAGCCGTACCTGGAAACGTGGCTGAAGAAGCAAGGTCCGGACGTCGTCTTCAAGCGTGTGCCGGTCGCCTTCCGTGACGACTTCATTCCGCATTCGAAGATGTATCACGCGCTCGACGCACTCGGCGTGGCCCCGCAACTCACGCCGAAGGTCTTCAACGAAATTCACGTCAACAAGAACTACCTGCTGACGCCGGAAGATCAGGCCAAATTCCTCGCGAAGAACGGCGTCGATCCGAAAAAGTACATGGACGCATACAACTCGTTCTCGACGCAAAGCGCGCTGCAAAAAGACAAGAAGCTGCTGGAAGACTACAAGATCGACGGCGTGCCGACCATCGCCGTGCAAGGCAAGTATGAGACCGGCCCGGCCGCGACCGGCACCCTGCCCGGCACGCTTCAGGTGCTCGACTTCCTGGTCCAGCAGGTTCGCGCGAAGAAGATGTAAAGCCCGAGGCGCCGGAATGAGTTCACCGTTGAAAGTTTTCATTACCGGCGCTTCCAGCGGAATCGGCCTTGCGCTCGCCGCGGAATATGCGCGGCGCGGCGCGATTCTTGGCCTGGTTGCCCGTCGCGGCGAGGCCCTCGCCGCCTTCCAGCGGTCTCATCCGCAAAACTCCATCTCCTGCTATTGCGTCGACGTGCGCGACGCCGAGGCGCTCGCCGAAGCGGCCGCGCAGTTCATCGCGCAGCATGGCCAGCCGGACATCGTGATCGCCAATGCCGGCGTGAGCCGCGGCGCCGTGACGGGCGAAGGCGACCTGCGCACCTTCCGCGAAGTGATGGACATCAACTACTTCGGCATGGTCGCCACCTTCGAGCCGTTCGCGGCCGCGATGGCCGCCGCGCGACGCGGCACGCTCGTCGGCATTGCGAGCGTCGCGGGTGTGCGCGGCCTGCCGGGCTCGGGCGCTTACAGTGCGTCGAAGTCGGCGGCGCTCAAGTATCTCGAAGCGTTGCGCGTCGAAATGCGCCCCCACGGCGTCGGCGTCGTGACGATTGCGCCCGGCTATATCCGCACGCCGATGACCGCGCACAATCCCTACACCATGCCCTTTCTGATGGACGCGCAGCAGTTCGCCGTGAAAGCCGCGCACGCTATTGAGCGCCGCGTCGCTTTCGCGGTGTTTCCGTGGCAGATGCGGTTCGTGGCCATGCTGCTGCACGTTGCTCCGCGCTGGCTTTACGACCGCGTCTTCGAACGCGCGCCGCGCAAGCCGCGCGCCGTCGTGGAGTAAATCATGCGTGCCCGTGCGGTCGATGCAAGCGGCGTCCCGCACGAACCAGCGGGCGCGGACGCCCGTATTGTCTCGCTGGTGCCGAGCATCACCGAACTGCTGTTTGCGCTCGGGCTCGAGCGGCAAATTGTCGGGCGTACTGGCTTTTGCGTGCATCCGCGCGACAAGGTCGGCAATGTACCCAAAGTGGGCGGCACGAAAGCGGTGCGTATCGAGGCGGTACGCGCACTGCAACCCACGCATCTGATCGTCAATATCGACGAAAACGAACGCGACACCGTCGAGCAACTGCGTACGTTCGTGCCGCACGTCGTTGTGACGCATCCGCAAACGCCGCAAGACAATCTTTCGTTGTACACGCTGCTGGGCGCGATTTTCGATCGCGAAGAACAAGCGCGGCATCTCGCCGCCGCTTTACAAACGCGCCTGAACGAAGCCGCATCGCACTCGTTCGCCGCGCAAAACGTGCTGTATCTGATCTGGCGCGAACCCTGGATGACGGTCGCGCGCGACACTTACATCTCCGCGATGCTGCGCCTCGTGAACTGGCACACGCTGCCCGACGTGCAAGGCGGCACTGCTGGCGCGGGCCGCTATCCGTCGTTCGAATTCCACGGCGCCGGGCGCGCGCCGTGGCTGGCGGGCGTCGAGCGCATTCTGCTTTCCAGCGAGCCGTACCGCTTCACGCAGGCGCACTGCGATGCGCTCAAGCGCGATCCTTATCTTGGCGGCAGGCGCATCGAGTTGATCGACGGTGAAATGGTTTCCTGGTATGGCGTGCGCGCAATTGAAGGGATCGCCTATCTGATGCGCCGTGCCGCAGCCGGGTGAATGCGCCGTGCGCCGGCCCCGGCGGCCCATATGAATATGCGGATTATGTCGTTGTCGCCGGACCCGGCCTTCGATAAGCTTTCGCCAAGGCCGGCGCGCGCATGAGTTTGGATTATGGCGACATGCGCGAGCGCCCGAAACGTATCAGAATAAACGCGACGGCTGCGCTACCGGCTGCCCGTCAACGCAACATAACCAGAACAGACGCACTGCCTGACTGCGCTCGTTACCGGAGATCTTATGCGCTTCAAACTGCTCGCAGCCGCCGTACTCGTCACGGCGAGCGCGCACGTGCTCGCCAAACCGCTGACCGTCTGCACCGAGTCGAGCCCCGACGGCTTCGACGTCGTGCAGTTCAACTCGCTCGTCACGACCAATGCGTCGGCTGACGTGATTTTCAATTCGCTCGTCTCATACGACGAGGCCGCAAAGAAAGTGGTGCCGTCGCTCGCCGACAAATGGGAAGTGAGCGCAGACGGCCTCGCGTACACGTTCCATCTGCGCCCGAACGTGCAGTTCCAGACTACCGACTACTTCAAGCCGACCCGGCCGCTGAATGCCGACGACGTGCTCTTCACGTTCGAGCGCATGCTCAACGACAGCAACCCGTGGCACAAGGTGGCAGGCGCGAGCGGCTTCCCGCACGCGCAATCGATGGGCTTGCCGAAGCTCATCAAGTCGATCAGCAAGGTCGACGACAACACGGTCAAGTTCGAGTTGAACGCGCCGGACGCGACGTTCGTGTCCATCCTGACCATGGGCTTCGCCTCCATCTATTCCGCGGAATATGCCGATCAACTGCTGAAGGCCGGCAAGCAGACCGACCTCAACGCCAGGCCGATCGGCACAGGCCCGTTCGAACTCAAGAGCTACACGAAAGACGCGGTGATCCGCTATGACGTGAACCCGACCTACTGGGGCCCGAAACCGAAGATCGACCGCCTGATCTACGCGATCACGCCCGACGCCACCGTGCGCGCGCAAAAGGTGAAGGCCGGCGAATGCCAGATCGCGCTGTCGCCGAAGCCGCAGGATCTCGCCGATGCGAAGAAAGACAAGTCGCTCGCCATTGTGCAGACACCGGCGTTCATGACCGCGTTCGTCGCGCTGAACACGCAGAAGAAGCCGCTCGACAATCAGAAGGTGCGCGCCGCACTGAACATGGCGTTCGACCGCGGCACCTATCTGAAGACCGTGTTCGACAACACGGCGACACCGGCGGTGAATCCCTATCCGCCGAACACGTGGAGCTACGACAAGGCCGTGAAGGCCTGGCCGTACGACCCGGTGAAGGCGAAGAAACTGCTCGCCGATGCCGGTTACCCAAACGGCTTTGAAACCACGATCTGGGTGCGTCCCAACGGCAGCGTGCTCAACCCGAATCCGAAGGCGGGCGCCGAGTTGCTGCAAGCGGACTTCGCGAAGATCGGCGTGAAGGCGGACGTCAAAGTGATCGAATGGGGCGAGCTGATCAAGCAGGCTAAGCAAGGCCAGCACGACTCGCTATTCATGGGCTGGGCCGGCGACAACGGCGACCCGGACAATTACCTGTCGCCGCTCTTTAGCTGCAATGCGGTGAAGTCGGGCATCAACTTCGCGCGCTATTGCGACCAGGATCTGGACAAGCTGATCGCGGACGGCAAGTCCACACCGGATCAGACGAAGCGCGCCAAAGCGTATGAGGCCGCGCAGCAGATCATTCACGATCAGGCGTTGTGGATTCCGCTCGGCTACCCGACTGCCGCCGCGATTACCCGCACGAATGTGAGCGGTTATCACGTGAGTCCGTTTGGACGGCAAAATTTCGGGGCGGTGGCGGTGCAGTAATCGCCTGGTATGCTGAGGCAAAAAAAGCCCGGTCGCGAAAGCACCGGGCTTTTTTTATCGCATGAGGTCAGGCGCCAGACGCTGGCGTTACCGCATGATTCACCCCGAAAACCGCACCACCCCATCCGCATCCTGCGTGCGCGTCAAGGCCCCGGCCAGCCACAGCAGATGCAAGTGCGCGAGCGCCTCGCCCATCGCAAAGGTCAACTGGTGAATGTCGAGCTCGCGCCGGAACATGAGCGGCACGATGTCCGCCGCGCTGTGCGGCTTTGCCGCGCACGCCTCACGCACCTCGGCAAGACGCGCGTCGTGATGCTCGCGCAATTGCGCGACACGCGTGCGCACGCCGCGAAACGGCTTGCCATGCGACGGCAGCACGAGCGTGTCTTCCGGCATCGCCTCATAGCGCGCCAGCGACTCGAGATACAGCGCCAACGGCGAGCCCTCCGGCTCCATCGCGAACACAGACACGTTGGTCGAAATGCGCGGCAACACCATGTCGCCGGAAATCAGCACGCCGAGCTCTTCGCAATGGAGCGCGCAGTGCTCAGGCGAATGGCCGTAGCCCGTCACCACGCGCCAGGTCTTTCTGCCGATCCTCACGCCGTCCGCTTCGCGCAAACGCCGGTATTGGCCCGGCACCGCCGGTACCAGGTTCGCGTAGTAGCTCTGCCGGTTGCGCAGTTTCTCGAGCGACGCGGCGTCAGTCACGCCGTGCAGCGCGAAGTGCCGCGCCGCGGCCTCGCCGCCCGCGTTGGAGCCGTCGCCGGCCGCCATCACGCGGGCTTGCATGTATTCGCCGAGCGTCATCCACAGGCGTGCGTCCCAGCGCTTCTTGTCGCCCCCGCTGCAAACCCAGTCTGCAAGACCCACGTGGTCGGGATGGCAATGCGTGACGATCACGCGCAGCACCGGCAAGCCTTCGAGTGCCGTGTCGAACACTTTTTCCCAGTTTTGCCTGATCGCGTCGGACGCAATTCCGCAATCAACCACAGTCCAGCCGTCCTGACCGTCGATCCGGTCACGCAGCAGCCACAGGTTGATATGGTCGAGCGCGAACGGCAACGGCATGCGCAGCCAGAACACGCCGGGCGCCACTTCTTGCGCCTCGCCCGGCTCGGGCAGCAAGTCCTTGAACGGATAGTCGAGTTGATGTTCGAGTGCATTCATTCGGGTGTCTTCCTTCACGCCTTGCGCGTACTTGCCGCCGGTTGCATTCAACCCAGGTTGACGATAACGTAAACGTCGATTCTATCGTCCAATCCGGTTTTGTGCCTGACTCCCGAATGTCCCGATGACCACCCAATACACGATCACCGAGCTCGCGCGCGAATTCGACGTCACGCCGCGCGCCATACGCTTCTACGAAGACCAGGGTTTACTCTCGCCGAGCCGCGAGGGGTCCAGTGGTTTGCGGCGCGTCTATTCGGGCCGCGACCGCACGCGTCTGAAGCTCACGCTGCGCGGCAAGCGGCTTGGCTTCACGCTCTCCGAAATTCGCGATCTGCTGGACGTGTACGAATCGCCGACGGATACCGTCCCGCAGCTGCACGCATTTCTGAACACGGTCGCGCGTCATCGCGAGGTGCTCGAGCGGCAACTGGAAGATCTGAATGCGACGCTCGAAGACCTCGCGCAATACGAAGCCCAGGCCCGCGCGCTGCTCGAGAGCGGCACGCATGCGGCAGCCGGAGCAAAAGAAGCCCGGCAAGCGAGCGAGTCGAAGCCCGCGTGAACCAGGCGCGCCGCAAGAAGCGGACGAAATTTTTGCTGCAAGTTGAGTCGTTTAGCCATGCCGAACCGGCGCATTAGACGCTGTTGCCCGGAAAAGTCGGCACATGTCCGGCAGCGCTCCCTGTTTCGCAAGGGAGCGGGCCGGTTGACGCAATGCGTCGCAGGCCACCCGAACGATACAATCATGGGTGTCTTCACGACATGAGACGAATGCACGGTCGACATGAATCACTTTCCCAAACTGTTGTCGTCGCAAATCGGCTTTGACGTCGCCCAAACCATGCTCGAAGGATTCGACCGGCACTACCGGATCTTTCGCGACGCGGCGATCCACGCCAAGACGCTGTTCGAACGCGGCGACTGGCATGGTCTGCAAAAGCTCGCGCGCGAGCGCATTACTTCATACGACGACCGCGTGCAGGAATGCGTCGAACTGCTCGAAGACGAGTACGACGCGGAGAATATCGACCGTGAAGTGTGGCAGCAAATCAAGCTGCACTACATTGGCCTCTTGACCACGCACCGCCAGCCGGAGTGCGCGGAGACGTTTTTCAATTCGGTGTGCTGCAAGATCCTGCACCGCTCGTATTTCAACAACGACTTCATTTTCGTGCGCCCGGCGATCTCGACGGAATATCTGGAGAACGACGAGCCGGCGGCCAAGCCGACGTATCGCGCGTATTACCCTGGCAAAGACGGGCTCGCCGCGACGCTCGAGCGCATTGTCACGAATTTCCAGCTAGAGCCGCCGTTCGAAGACCTCACGCGCGACGTGGGCTGCGTAATGCAGGCCATTCACGACGCGTTCGGCACCTTCGACGAGGCGCCGAACTTTCAGATTCATGTGCTTTCGTCGCTGTTCTTTCGCAACAAATCGGCGTATATCGTCGGGCGAATCATCAACGGCGACATGCTGCTGCCGTTCGCCGTGCCGCTGCGTCATGTAAAGCCCGGCGTGCTGGCGCTCGACACGGTACTGCTCAAGCGCGAACAGTTGCTGATCATTTTCAGCTTCTCGCACTCGTACTTTCTGGTCGACATGGAAGTGCCGTCAGCTTATGTCGAGTTCCTCGGCATGATCATGCCGGGCAAGCCGAAAGCAGAAATCTACACATCGGTCGGCTTGCAGAAACAGGGCAAGAATCTGTTTTATCGCGACCTGCTGCATCATCTGTCGCATTCGAGCGATCAGTTCATCATTGCGCCCGGCATCAAGGGCCTCGTCATGCTGGTGTTTACGCTGCCTTCTTTTCCGTACGTCTTCAAGCTTATCAAGGACAACTTCCCGCCACCCAAAGAAACCACGCGCGCGAAGATCCAGGAGAAGTATCAGCTCGTGAAGCGCCACGATCGCCTGGGGCGCATGGCCGACACGCTGGAATATTCGAGCGTGGCGCTGCCCATTTCGCGCCTCGACGAAACGCTGTTGCGCGAGCTCGAAAGGGAAGTGCCGTCGCTGCTCGAATACGAAGGCGAGAACGTGGTGATTCGCCATATGTATATCGAGCGCCGCATGGTGCCGTTGAACCTGTTCCTGCAAAACGGCAGCGACGCGGACGTCGATCACGGCATCAAGGAATACGGCAACGCGGTGAAGGAATTGATGCAGGCGAACATTTTCCCCGGCGACATGCTGTACAAGAACTTCGGCGTAACGCGCCACGGCCGCGTGGTGTTCTATGACTACGATGAAATCGAATATCTGACTGACTGCAATGTGCGCGCGGTGCCGGCCCCGCGCAACGAAGAAGACGAAATGTCGGGCGAGCCGTGGTACTCGGTCGGTCCGCACGACATTTTCCCGGAGACGTACGGCACTTTCCTGCTTGGGGATCCGCGCGTGCGCCGCTCTTTCATGCAGCATCACGCGGACTTCTTCGATCCCGCGCTGTGGCAAAAGCATAAGGATCATCTGCTCAAAGGGGAACTGCCCGACTTCTTCCCGTATGACAGCAGCGTGCGGTTTTGCATCCGCTACCCGGAGCGCTTTGAGCACGCGGCATCTGGCGCACGGAATGCGGCTGAGGCCGACGGTTCACAAGCCAACCCGCAAGCCAACCCGCAAACCCACGCGCAAGCCGCCCCACGCGCCGGCGAACGCAACGTGAGAGTCGCCTAGCCCGCTTGCGAGGAATGTGCAGATGTAGTCCGCCTATCGCATACATCACCTTGAATCCAACCTAACGTAACGAAACGGCCACTCCACCGGCCGCATAACTGCCAAGACGCATCATGAACATGAACGCTTCCAACTCTGCCCATCCGCTCGCCCATCTGTTCGAGAACAACGACGCGTGGGTCGCCCGCAAGCTTGCCGAAGACCCGGAGTACTTCTCGCGCCTCGCGCATCAGCAGACGCCCGAGTATCTGTGGATAGGCTGCTCCGATTCACGCGTGCCGGCTAACCAGATCATCGGTCTGCCGCCGGGCGAAGTGTTCGTGCACAGAAACATCGCGAACGTGGTCGTGCATACGGACCTGAACTGTCTGTCGGTGATCCAGTTCGCCGTCGACCTGCTCAAGGTCAAGCACATCATGGTGGTGGGCCACTATGGCTGCTCGGGCGTGGGCGCCGCGCTGCACGGCCGCCGCGTGGGTCTCGCGGATAACTGGCTGCATCACGTGCAGGACGTGCGCGCCAAGCACGCTGCGCTACTCGACGAATGGCCGCTTGGCGAGGCACGTCACCGCCGCCTCGTCGAACTGAACACGATCGAGCAGGTGGTGAACGTGTGCCGCACGACCATCATCAACGATGCCTGGGCGCGCGGCCAGGAACTGACCGTGCACGGCTGGGCGTATGGCGTGCATGACGGCAAGGTGCGCGACCTCGGCATGACGGTGAACAACGCGGCCGCGCTCGAACAGACTTATGAGCGTTGCGTGGCCGGTGTCTCGGCGAGCCGCGCCCATGCGGCGGAGAACGACGTGGTGGCCGCCGACGCGGCTCGGCTTGGCGACGTGCCGGCCATCGTGGAAGGTGTGATCAAGGAGCTAAAACATGAGTGAGACGAATATGAGCGGTACGAGCGCTGATCCAGTTGTGATCGTGAGCGCGGCGCGCACGCCAATGGCTGCGTTTCAGGGCGATTTTGCGTCGCTGAGCGCGCCGCAACTTGGCTCGATTGCGATCGAAGCCGCGGTGCAACGCGCCGGGCTGAAGCCCGAGCAGATCGACGAAGTGGTAATGGGCTGCGTGCTGCCCGCGGGTCTCGGCCAGGCGCCCGCGCGGCAAGCCGCGCTCGGGGCCGGCCTGCCGCTTTCCACCGGCAGCACGACGGTCAACAAGATGTGCGGCTCCGGCATGCGCGCCGCCATGTTCGCGCACGACATGCTGGCCGCCGGCTCGGTCGACGTGATCGTCGCGGGCGGCATGGAGAGCATGACGAATGCGCCGTACCTGCTGCCCAAAGCGCGAGGCGGCATGCGCATGGGCCACGGTCAGGTGATCGATCACATGTTCTACGACGGCCTTGAAGACGCCTATGAAAAAGGCCGCCTGATGGGCACCTTCGCGGAAGAATGCGCGGCGTCGTTCGACTTCACGCGCGAAGCGCAGGACGCTTTCGCTGTCGAGTCGCTCAACCGCGCGAAGCGCGCAAACGAAGACGGTTCGTTTGCGTGGGAAATCGCGCCGGTGAAAGTGCAAAGCCGCAAAGGCGAAGTGACCGTCGAGCACGACGAACAGCCCTACAAGGCGAACCTCGACAAGATCCCGACGCTCAAGCCCGCGTTCAGCAAGACCGGCACGGTGACGGCCGCGAACTCGTCGTCTATTTCGGACGGCGCCGCGGCGCTCGTCATGATGCGCGAGTCGACGGCCAAGCGCCTCGGCGTCAAGCCGCTTGCGCGCGTGGTCGGCCACTCCACCTTCGCGCAGGAACCGGCGAAGTTCACCACCGCGCCCGTCGGCGCGATCCGCAAGCTGTTAGAAAAGAACGGCTGGCGCGCGGACGAAGTCGATCTGTACGAAGTCAACGAGGCTTTCGCCGTGGTGACCATGGCAGCCATGAAGGAGCACAAGCTCCCGCACGACAAGGTCAACGTGCACGGCGGCGCATGTGCGCTCGGCCATCCGATTGGCGCATCCGGCGCGCGCATTATCGTCACGCTGATCGGCGCGCTGAAAAAGCGCGGCGGCAAGCGCGGCGTCGCAACGTTGTGCATCGGCGGAGGCGAAGCGACCGCCATGGGTATCGAACTGGTTTGACACGTCGCGCGCAGGTTCAGGCGCTTTGCATGGTTGGAGGTGATTCAATGAAGACAGTGTTGATCGTCGGTGCGTCGCGCGGCATCGGTCAGGAGTTTGTCCGGCAGTACAAGGAAAGCGGCTGGCGCGTGCTCGCCACCGCGCGCGACGGCGCCGCGCTCGACGCGCTCACCCAGCTCGGCGCACAGCCCTATTCCGTCGACGTAACAGAGCCTGCGGATATCGCAGCACTCGGCTGGAAGCTCGACGGCGAACATGTCGATCTCGCCATCGTCGTGTCGGGCGTTTATGGTCCGCGCAGCGAAGGCATTGAAACCATCACCGCCGAAGACTTCGACCACGTGATGCACACCAACGTGCGCGGCCCGATGCAACTCATGCCGATTCTGCTGCCGCTCGTCGAGGAAACGGGCGGCGTACTCGCCGTTATTTCGAGCAGGATGGGCAGCATTGCCGATCCCAGCGGCACGAGCGGCTGGCTGTATCGCGTGAGCAAGGCGGCGCTGAACGACGCGCTCAAGCTCGCGTCGCTCGAAGCAGAGCGCGCGACGTGCGTGTCGCTGCATCCGGGCTGGGTGCAGACCGACATGGGCGGCGCACAGGCCGCCGTCCATCCCACGCGCAGTGTGAGCGGCATGCGCGAAGTGCTCGCGCAAGCCGCGGCCTCGCGCGAGGCGTTCAACGGCCGCTTCTATCAATACGACGGCACGCAGCTCGACTGGTGAGGAGGCAGGCTCATGGTGCTTGATCAGGATCACGTGATGGTGCGCGACGCGCTGCGCACCTTCGTGCGCGAAGCGATCACGCCGTACGCGGCGGCATGGGACCGCGAGCGCACTTTTCCCAAAGACGTGCACCGTCAGCTTGCCGGGCTCGGCGCCTACGGCGTGCTCGTGCCCGAAGCCTACGGCGGCGCCGGCATGGACGCGCTCGCACTCGCGCTGATTCTTGAGGAAATCGCAGCCGGCGACGGCGGCACCTCCACGGCGATCTCGGTGAATAACTGCCCTGTGTGCAGCATTCTGCTGAGTTACGGCAACGACGCGCAAAAGCGCGACTGGCTCACGCCGCTCGCACGCGGCGAGATGCTCGGTGCGTTTTGCCTGACCGAACCGCAGGCCGGTTCCGACGCGTCCGCGCTGCGCACCACCGCAACACGCGACGGCGACACGTACGTGCTCAACGGCGTGAAGCAGTTCATCACGAGCGGCAAGAATGCCGACGTTGCCATCGTGATGGCTGTCACCGACAAGGCCGCGGGCAAGCGCGGCATCAGCGCGTTTATCGTGCCGACCGACAGCCAAGGCTACGTGGTGGCGCGGCTCGAAGACAAGCTTGGACAGCATTCGTCGGACACCGCGCAGATCGTGTTCGAAGATTGCCGCGTGCCGGCCGCCAACCTGATCGGCGGAGAAGGCGAAGGGTATCGCATTGCGCTATCCGGGCTCGAAGGCGGGCGCATCGGCATCGCGGCGCAAAGCGTCGGCATGGCGCGCGCGGCGTTCGAAGCAGCGTTGAGCTACGCGAAAGAGCGCGAGAGCTTCGGCGAGCCGCTTTTCTCACACCAGGCCGTGCAGTTCCGTCTCGCGGACATGGCCACGCAACTCGAAGCCGCGCGTCAGTTGATCTGGCACGCGGCGGCGCTGAAAGACGCGGGCCAGCCCTGCCTCACGCAAGCCGCCATGGCGAAACTGTTTGCCTCCGAGGCGGCCGAACGCATCTGTTCCGCAGCACTGCAGATTCACGGCGGTTATGGGTATCTGAGCGACTTCCCCGTCGAACGGATTTATCGCGATGTGCGCGTCTGCCAGATCTACGAAGGCACGAGCGACATCCAGAAGATATTGATCGCACGCGGTCTTGGTTAAAGTTCGATGAGCAAGCACCAATCGTCCGCGCAACGCCCTGTTGATTGTCCCTGCGGGGGTGCTGCGCCACACCCGTCCGGCGCTGCAAAACCACCCCGTTTTGCGCAGTGCTGCGGCCGTTATATCGACGGCGGCGAACTGGCGCCGCGCGCACTCGAACTGATGCGCTCGCGCTACAGCGCCTATGTTGTCGGCGCAACGGAGTATCTTCGCGCCACGTGGGCGCCAGCCACCTGTCCCGCCGATCTCGACGCGGACCCCTCGGCGCCCGACGCTCCGCGTTGGCTCGGACTGCAAATCAAGGCGTTTGCGCAGACGGACACCACGCACGCAACTGTCGAATTCGTCGCGCGGTACAAGGTGGCGGGCCGCGCGCATCGGTTGCACGAGCTGAGCCGCTTTGTTCGCGACGACAACGGCCGCTGGCTTTATGTCGACGGCGACGTGAGCGAATAGTTCTTCAGCAGCTTTCGCTGTCTTACCCAGCGCAACTGCGGACAAGGCTTCGTTATTGCATATGTCCCTATAGATGGGCCATTGTTCACTGTTGGCGCGACGCGACAGGCCGGCGGCTCCGCTATTGCCCGGCAGCCCCTGTAGCGGGCCATGACCTTTCTGCTTTATACGTCGATTTAAAGCCTGTTTGCGCCTCGATTTCTGGCCAAGTGTGCCTCTATCGGCGAACACGCTCGCCGCCGCCCCACAGCCTGTGGCCTCGCGCCCGACGCGGCAATTTTTTCGTCGCGGGTTCTCCTTGATTGCACAAAACAAAATTGTCGTGCCAGGATGAGGCCGTTGCTTCGTGACGCCACCCTGCGAGGGCCAGTTGGTAAGGGTTCCGCAAGTTGCGCCAGCACCTGCCGATAACCAGATAGTAAGGGTTGCGGCAACGGCGCTGGCAGCAGATGTGGCGTTCATCATCGGCGCGTGGGGTCGCGTCGGCCGTTGGGTTTATCCCGTGCGATCTCGAGTTGGCGTGCGTGCGCTCCGCGCAATGCGTACGTGAGCATGTTTTTGTTTGTCGCAAATGCGCGCGAAAGACAAACGTCAGCCGCGTGTTCCGATAAACGCGAAGCAGGCGTTGTGGCTTTTTTCAGGCAGGTACGTGAATGGTATTGAGCAAGGTTCTGGCCAGGTGGGCGGCGATCTGTGCAGCGGCTACGTGCGCTGTCGCAGCCGCGCACGCGAACCCGCTCGCAGACGGCCAGCCTGGACCGCTCGCTCGCGCGCAGGTGCCGCGCATCGCGCTGCCGGACGACGTGTATCTGCCAAGCGCGCGCCTGAACCAGCAGATCATCCGCATTCCCGTCGACGCCGACGGCGACATCACGCTTCAAACGACGATTTACAAGCCGGACGGCGCAGGCCCGTTCCCGATGATCGTCTTCAATCACGGCAAAATTCCCGGCGATCCGCGCATGCAGGAGCGCAGCGACCCGCTGCCGTTCGCGCGCGAATTCGTGCGCCGCGGTTATGTGGTGGTGGCGCCCAACCGCCAGGGCTTCGGCCAGTCGGGCGGCGTCTACCATCAGGACGGCTGCGATGTCGAACGCAACGGCATGTCGCAGGCCGGTGACGTGGCCGCCACGATCGACTACATGTCGAAGCAGCCTTACGTCGACGCGTCGCATATCGTGGTAGCTGGCACCTCGCACGGCGGCCTCGCGACAATGGCCTACGGCACCGAAGCCGCGCGGGGCGTGCGGGCGCTGATCAACTTCTCGGGCGGCTTGCGGCAGGACGCGTGCGGCGACTGGCAGGGCAACCTGACACGTGCTTTCGGCGCATACGGCGACAAGACCAAAGTGCCCTCGCTGTGGATGTACGGCGACAACGATTCGGTGTGGAATGCGCCGCTTATCGCCGGCATGTATGCGGCCTACGTCGCGCACGGCGCCAGCGCCAAGATGGTCGACTACGGCACCTACAAGAACGACGCACACCGGCTGGTTGGCGACCGCGACGGCGTGCATGTCTGGTGGCCGGCTGTCGAGGCGTTCCTCGCGCGCGTGGGCATGCCCACGGGGGTGCAGTATCGCGTCGAGGATCCATCTGCGCCGAAGGCAAGCGGCTTTGCTACCGTCGATGCCGTCGACGCCGTGCCTTACGTCGACGAAGCCGGGCGCAACGGGTATCGCAACTTCCTGCGTCAGTATCCGAGCCGTGCGTTTGCGGTGTCCGATACGGGTGCGTGGTCGTGGGCCGAGGGCGGCGACGATCCCATGTCGGTCGCGATTGCCAACTGCCAGAAACAAAGCTCGGCGCCTTGCCGGTTGTACGCGGTCGATAACTCCGTGGTTTGGGGAAATCAGGGTTCGCGTACGGCTGATAGCGGGTCGGGCTCGTCCGACCACTCGACGCTTTCTTCCGCTGAGGAAGGGCGGCATGCTATTGCTAGCCGCGAATAAGCGCCCGGCAAACTCCTCGATATCTTCCCAGTTCGTGTGCTTCCCAACGGCAGTTGGGCGCTAGCCAATTCCTGCATTTAGTTAGCCATACTAATGTGCTCCGTGCAGCTCGACGGTCGGTCGAGGCTGCGCGAACGAAATGAGCAGACAAGTTCGCTGGCCGCGTCCGTACTGGTCAAAAACAACCAGGCGCCCCTCTTTTCCGTCCCACCCCACCCAATACTTTTCCGTCGCCAACTCCGGCCATCTGCGACCTTCCATCCCGAACGCAAATTAGCTGCACCGATCTGCGCCGAACCCCGCACCGCGCGCCTGAAAACGAGCCTCGAGCCCTAGTGCAAAGGCGCAAATAAACCGCTAATCTCGACCCCGCACGCTGACCTTCGGGCTCCAGCGCGGCGCAAAAATCCTCGCGCGCCACGCCCGAAAACCATAACAACATCAACAGCAGCGGCACCAAAGCACCGGAGTACCCCTTGGAAAATTCAGCAACCTCACCAACATCGACAGAAGACTGGATCGCCCGCAGCCTGCGCGCGGTCTGGCATCCGTGCACGCAGATGAAGCATCACGAGCGGCTGCCGCTCGTACCCGTCGCGCGCGGTCAAGGCGCGTGGCTCTACGACCGCGCCGGCCATCGTTATCTGGACGCAATCAGTTCGTGGTGGGTCAATCTGTTTGGCCACGCGAATCCGCGCATCAACGCAGCGCTCAAGGACCAGCTCGATACGCTCGAACACGCCATGCTCGCCGGCTGCACGCACGAGCCCGCCGTCGAGCTCGCGGAGCGCCTCAGCGCGCTCACCGGCAACACGTTGGGCCACGCGTTCTTTGCATCGGACGGCGCCTCGGCCGTGGAAATCGCGCTCAAAATGAGCTTTCACTCGTGGCGCAATCGCGGTTTCGCCGACAAGCAGGAATTCGTCTGCATTGCCAACAGCTATCACGGCGAGACCATCGGCGCGTTGGGCGTGACCGACGTCGCACTGTTCAAGGACGCCTACGATCCGCTCATCCGCAACGCTCACGTGGTGGCCTCGCCGGACGCGCGGCTCGCTCAAGCGGGCGAAACAGCCGCAGATGTCGCACGTCACGCGCTGCAAGCGGTGCGCGCGCTATTCGAAGCGCGCGCCGAAAAAATCGCCGCGCTGATCGTCGAGCCGCTGGTGCAATGCGCGGCAGGCATGGCCATGCACGACGCGTCGTACATTGCCGGCTTGCGCGCGCTATGCGACCAGTACGGCGTGCATCTGATCGCAGATGAAATCGCCGTCGGCTGCGGTCGCACGGGCACTTTTTTCGCCTGCGAACAGGCCGGGGTCTGGCCGGACTTCCTGTGTCTTTCGAAAGGCATTAGCGGCGGTTATCTGCCGCTTTCCATCGTGCTTTCGCGCGACGAAATCTTCGACGCCTTCTATCACGACGACACCGCGCGCGGTTTCCTGCACTCCCATTCGTACACTGGCAACCCGCTCGCGTGCCGCGCGGCGCTCGCCACGCTCGATCTGTTCGCGAGCGACAACGTGCTCGCCGTCAACCAGCAAAAGTCGGCCAAGTTGAAGGCGGCGCTCGCGCCGCTCGCGGAGCATCCCAGCGTGCGCAACCTGCGGCAATGCGGAACCCTCTTTGCGTTCGACGCAGTGATCGACAATGCTCAGGATGACCGAACGTTCTCGCGCCGCTTCTTCGAAAACGCGTTGCAGCGCGAATTGCTGCTGCGCCCCATCTCGACCACCGTGTACCTGATGCCGCCGTACATTCTCGACGACGAAGAACTTGCGCTGCTCGCCTCGCGCACGCGCGAGACTTTCGACGTCACCCTTGCGGAGGTGCGCTAATGCATCTTCTCGACACACTCGCTGAAGGACTGCGTGAGATCGACGAGCGCGGCCTGCGCCGTCGCCGCCGCACGGCCGACACGCCTTGCGCGGCTCGCATGAGCGTCGACGGCCGCGACATGGTCGGCTTCGCGAGCAATGACTACCTTGGGCTTGCCGCACATCCGCAATTGATCGCGGCCATTGCGGAAGGCGCACAACGTTATGGCGCGGGCAGCGGCGGTTCGCATCTGCTCGGCGGCCACTCGCGCGCGCATGCGCAACTCGAAGACGACCTCGCGGAGTTCGTCGGCGGCTTCGTCGACGCGCCGCGCGCGCTGTACTTCAGCACCGGCTACATGGCGAACCTCGCGGCACTCACCGCGCTGGCGGGCCGCGGCACGACGCTCTTTTCGGATGCGCTGAATCATGCGTCGCTCATCGACGGCGCGCGTTTGTCGCGGGCCGACGTGCAGATCTATCCGCACTGCGATATGGACGCGTTGAGCGCAATGCTCGAGGCGTCGGACGCAGACGCGAAGGTCATCGTCTCGGACACCGTGTTCAGCATGGATGGCGACATCGCGCCGCTGCCGCGTCTGCTCGAACTCGCGGAACAGCACGGCGCTTGGCTGATCGTCGACGATGCACACGGTTTCGGGGTGCTCGGCCCACAAGGCCGCGGCGCGGTTGCAGAAGCCGAGTTGCGCTCGCCCAACCTCATTTTGATCGGCACGCTCGGCAAAGCGGCCGGCGTCTCGGGCGCATTCGTCGCGGCGCACGAGACGGTGATCGAATGGCTCGTGCAGCGGGCACGTCCGTACATCTTCACCACGGCCTCGGTGCCGGCCGCCGCGCACGCGGTGTCGGCAAGCCTGCGCATTATCGGTGGGGCCGAAGGCGATGAGCGGCGCGCGCATCTTCGGCAGCTGATAGAACGCACGCGCGCGATGCTCAAGACCACGCCGTGGCTTCCGGTCGATTCGCACACTGCCGTGCAACCGCTCATCATCGGCGCGAACGAAGCCACGCTTGCGATTGCCGCGTCGCTCGATCGCGCGGGCCTGTGGGTTCCGGCAATTCGCCCGCCGACCGTGCCCACCGGCACGTCGCGCTTGCGCATTTCGCTGTCGGCGGCGCATTCGCATGCGGACCTCGACCGGCTCGAAGCGGGCTTGCAACAGACAGGAGCGCGAACCGCATGACCTCGCTACCCGTTACTCACCAGGTGCCGCCGCTCGCCATGTCGCTGTTTGTCACCGGCACGGATACGGAAATCGGCAAGACCTTTGTTTCGTCGGCATTGCTGCGCGGTTTCGCTCGCGAGGGACTGCGAGCCGCTGCGATGAAGCCGATTGCCGCGGGTGCATTCGAGCTGAACGGCGAGTTGCATAACGAAGACGCGGATCAGCTCGACGCGGCGTCGAATGTATTGCTGCCGCCCGAGATGCGCACGCCGTATCTGCTGAAGGAACCGGCCGCGCCGCATATCGCGGCGGCGCTGGAGAACGTCGCATTCGATCTCGACCACATCGTGGCGTGTCATCGGCAAGCGCTCAAGCATGCGGACGTCGTGGTCGTGGAAGGCGTAGGTGGTTTTCGCGTGCCGTTGACCGCGACGCAGGACACCGCCGATCTCGCCGTCGCTTTAAACCTGCCGGTCGTGCTGGTGGTTGGCATGCGGCTGGGCTGCATCAATCACGCGTTGCTCACCGCGGAGTCCATCGCCGCGCGCGGTCTCACGCTTGCCGGCTGGGTCGCGAATCGCATCGATCCGGACATGACGTTTCCCGACGAAAACATCGCATCGATCCGCGAGCACCTCGCGCGTGAGCACCACGCGCCGTTGCTTGGCATCGTGCCGCATATGAGCCCGGCATCGCCGGAACTCGCTGCCGAAGGGCTCGACATTCAACGACTACTCGAGACGCTGCGTCACATGCAGCGCTGAACCGAACATCCTATCCATTCATGAGGATTGACCACATGACGCAACTGAATTCCGCTGCATCGCCTGCGAGCACCGCCGCCGGCGGCGCCAATCTCAACGTCATCCAAAACGGGCACGCCACAAACGCAAACGCGAACGCCGCAAACGCCGCAATCGCGGGCAAACAGCTCGCGCGCTGGCGTGTTGCCGACATCGTCGCGTTGTACGAACTGCCGTTCAACGACCTGATGTTCCGCGCACAGCAAACGCATCGCGAGCATTTCGACGCGAATACGGTGCAACTGTCCACGCTGCTGTCGATCAAGACCGGCGGCTGCGAAGAAGATTGCGCGTATTGTCCGCAGTCGGTACACCACGACACGGGCCTGCAAGCAGACAAGCTGATGCCCGTGGACGAAGTGCTCGCCGCCGCGAAAGCCGCCAAGGAAAACGGCGCGACGCGCTTCTGCATGGGCGCCGCGTGGCGCAATCCGAAAGACCGGCATCTCGAGCCGATCAAGGACATGATTCGCGGCGTGAAGGCGATGGGACTGGAAACCTGCGTGACGCTCGGCATGCTGGAGACGCATCAGGCTCAAGCCTTGCGCGAGGCCGGCCTCGACTACTACAACCACAATCTCGACACGTCGCCCGAGTTTTACGGCCAGATCATTTCCACGCGTACGTACCAGGATCGTCTGGACACGCTCGAGCGCGTGCGCGACGCGGGTATCAACGTGTGCTGCGGCGGGATTGTCGGCCTCGGCGAGTCACGCCGCGAACGCGCGGGCCTGATTGCGCAACTGGCGAACATGGACCCGTATCCGGAGTCGGTGCCGATCAACAACCTGGTGCAGGTGGAAGGCACGCCGCTGACCGGCACGGAAGCGATCGATCCATTTGAGTTCGTACGGACAATCGCGATTGCACGCATCACAATGCCGCGTGCAATGGTGCGTCTGTCCGCCGGCCGCGAGCAGATGGACGAGGCGCTGCAGGCCATGTGCTTTCTCGCGGGCGCGAATTCGATTTTCTACGGCGATCAGTTGCTGACGACCAGCAACCCGCAAGCGGAAGCGGACCGCAAGCTGCTTTCGCGTCTCGGCATTCGCGCCGAGGCGGCCCAGCAAATGCCGCTCGAAAAGAGCGGCTGCGAGCACGGGTGCGCTCCCGCGTAAGACGCGTTACTTCCTGTCAACCACGATCTGGTCGAAGGTCCCGCCGTCGGAGAAATGGGTTTGCTGCGCTTTTTGCCAGCTGCCGAACATTTCTTCGACGGTGAAGGTCTTGATCGGCTTGAATTCGGCCGCGTGTTTCGCCAGCACGTTCCTGTCGCGCGGACGCAGATGATGTTGCGCGATGATCTCCTGCGCAGCGGGCGACCACAGGTAGTCGAGATACGCCTGCGCCTCCTTGCGCGTGCCGCGCTTGTCGACCACCTTGTCGACAAGCGACACGGGCGGCGCTGCCAGCAGGCTCACCGACGGGTACACCGCCTCGAAATTGCCCGCGCCCACGCCGCTGTTCATCAGCGCAACTTCGTTTTCAAAGGTGACCAGCACGTCGCCGATGCCCCGTTGCGTGAACGTGGTGGTCGCGCCGCGGCCGCCCGTGTCGAGCACCGGCACGTTTTTGAAAATCGCCTTTTCGAAGGTGAGCGCGTCTGCGTCCGTACCGCCATGCTGCTTGCGATAACCCCACGCGGCGAGATACGTATAGCGTCCGTTGCCGGAGGTTTTGGGATTTGCGATCACCACCTGCACACCCGGTTTGGCGAGGTCGGCCCAGTCCTTGATGTGCTTCGGATTGCCCTTGCGCACGAGGAACACCATCGTCGTGGTGTACGGCGCGCTGTCGTTCGGCAGACGGGCACGCCAGTTCGCGGGCAGCAGTTGGCCTTTTTCCGCGAGCAGGTCGATGTCGTTCGGCTGGTTCATCGTTACGACGTCGGCCTGCAAGCCCTGCAATACCGACAGCGCCTGTGCGCTCGACGCGCCATGCGACTGGCGAATCGACACCGTCTCGCCGCTTTTCTCTTTGTACGCGGCGATAAAGCCCGCATTGATGTCCTTGTACAACTCGCGCGTCACGTCGTACGACACGTTCATGAGCGACGTGTCCGCGTACGCCGCCGATGTGCCGCCAAGCCCGATGCCGAGCGCGACTGCCGTGACGCCGGCCGTCAGCCAGCGCAATGTCCCCGTCCTGCCTGCCATGTTGTCCCCGCTGTCGATGATAAAAGCCGTGGCCGCGCCATCGCGCGGCGTGTAGCGGGATTCTAGCGGATCGCGTTGCGGCGCTGCGCTGCGCCGCCTGTCTCAACCCACCATCAAACCAGCGCGTGCTGCGCGACTTCGAGCGTTTCCTCGCGAAAACGCAGCGGCGCGGCGCAGTGCACCAGCGTGTCGATGAAATACCTCGCCCTTGGCCACGGTCCGAAGCCGGCTGCGGTATTGATATGCCCCGCGTCGCCGAGATTGACGAAAGCGCTGCCCAAACGCTGCGCGAGTTCACGCGAGCCCGCAAGCGGCATCCACGGGTCCGTTTCGCTGCCGATCAGAATCGACGGCACGCCGAGGCGCCGCGCCTCGAACGCTCCCGCAAACGCGAATTTCTGCGGACTGGCAGGCGCGACGAACAGCACGCCGACTACCTCGTTCGCATACGACGCATGCTGCAAAGCGTGAGCCGCGGCGAGGCAGCCGAAGCTATGCGCGGCGAGCACGAACGGGCCCCGCTCGCGGGCGAGCAACTCGCATAGCGAGTTGGCCCAGCCGGCGATGTCCGGCGCGTCCCAATCGGCCTGCTCGACGCGCAGCGAACGCGCGAACTGGCGCTCGAGCCACGTCTGCCAGTGGGCACCCTCGCTGCCGTGCAGCCCGGGAACGGTCACGAGCCGCGGCGGCCACGGAGATTTTGCGCATGAATGCATGTCTGTCCCTCGAAAGAGAAACCGGGTCGCCATTGTCCCGCCGCGCGGCGTGCGCACGAACCAAGTTTTTGTGCTTTGTTTATGGGCCGGATTGCGCGCATCGCGAAGGCCGCAGCGCACGGTCGTGCGCAATTGCGCGGAATCGCCAGCGAAAAAGTAGAATGAAGCCTACCCATAAAAGGAGGAGCCTCATGCCCTGTGCGTCGCGCGCCGCGCTTCAGCCGTCGTCAGCCTCGCAGCCGCGTTGCCGCGTGCGCCCCGCATGCGGCGCGAACGCGAGCCGGTGCGCATGCAACGGAGCCGCCGCATGAAGATCCTCTTCTACATGCCGAACGACGAAGCTGCGGCCTGGCTGCGCGACTTCGCCCGCGTGCTGCCCCAGGCCGAGCTGCGCGAGTGGCAGCCCGGCGACACGGCGCCCGCCGATTTCGCTGTCGTGTGGCGTCCGCCGCGCGAGCTGCTGGCCGGGCGTGCCGATCTGCGCGCGATCTTTAATCTCGGCGCGGGCGTCGACGCGATTCTCGCGCTCGAACGCGAGCATCCCGGCAGCCTGCCGCGCAACGCACAGTTGATCCGCCTCGAAGACACCGGCATGGCGCCGCAAATGGCCGAATACGTGATGCACGCCGTGCTTCGTTATCTGCGCCGCTTCGACGAATATCAGACGCTGCAGCGCGAGCGCCGCTGGCAGGTGCTCGACCCGCATCCGCGTGAGACATTCAAGGTTGGCGTGCTGGGCCTAGGCGTGCTCGGCGCACAGGTCGCGCAAACGGTCGCGGCATTCGGTATGCCGGTTCGCGGTTATAGCCGCAGCACGAAGCAGGTGGAAGGCATCGCCACGTTTGCGGGCGAAGCCAAGTTCGACGCGTTCCTCGACGGCGTGAAAGTACTCGTCAACCTGCTGCCGCATACGCCGGATACCGCGAACGTGCTGAACGCCCGCACCTTTTCGAAGCTCGCGCGCGGCGCGTATCTGATTAACGTGGCGCGCGGCGCGCATCTCGTGGAAGCCGATCTGCTCGACGCGCTTGCGAGCGGCCAACTCGCCGCCGCCACGCTCGACGTATTCCAGCACGAGCCGTTGCCGTCGGATCATCCGTTCTGGCAGGAGCCGCGTATCACGATCACGCCGCACATGTCGGCGCTCACTTTGCGCGAAGAAAGCGTCGCGCAGATCGCGCAGAAGCTGCTCGCGCTCGAACGCGGCGAAGCCGTCAGCGGTGTGGTGAATATCGAGCGCGGATATTGACCGGCGTTGACTACATTTCAGGCGCACCGCTGCCGCAGCTTGGTTGCACGGATCACCTAGAGGAGACACAACATGAACGTACCGCAGCAAGTGAAGATCGTCGAAGTCGGCCCCCGTGATGGCCTGCAAAACGAGAAGGATTTCGTCCCTACCGCAACCAAGGTGGAGTTGATCAACCGGCTCTCGGCAGCGGGTTTTCGCAACGTCGAGGCCGCGTCGTTCGTGTCGCCGAAATGGGTGCCGCAAATGGCCGACGGCGCCGACGTGATGGCCGGCATCGAGCGGCGTCCCGGCACGCTCTATTCGGTGCTGACGCCGAATCTGCGCGGCTTCGAAGGCGCGCTCGCCGCTCGCGCCGACGAGATCGTGATCTTCGGCGCGGCGAGCGAAGCGTTCTCGCAGAAGAACATTAATTGCAGCATCGCGGAAAGCATCGAACGGTTCGCGCCGGTCGCGCAGGCGGCGAAACAGCATGGTCTGCGCATGCGTGGCAGCGTTTCGTGCGCGCTCGGCTGCCCGTATCAGGGCGAGGTGCCGGTTGCGTCGGTGGTCGACGTGGTGCAGCGCTTCGCGGCGCTTGGCTGCGATGAGATCGACATCGCGGATACGATTGGCGTAGGCACGCCCAAACGCACACGCGAAGTGTTCGAGGCGGTGACCCGCGTGTTTCCGCGTGAGCGGCTCTCCGGGCACTTTCACGACACGTATGGCCAGGCGCTCGCGAACATTTATGCCGCTTTGCAGGAAGGCATCGAGATCTATCACGCTTCGGTGGCGGGCCTCGGCGGCTGTCCGTATGCGAAGGGCGCAACCGGCAATGTGGCGACCGAAGACGTGCTGTACCTGATGAACGGCCTCGGCATTGAAACCGGCATCGACCTCGCGCAGGTCGTCGCCATCGGCGACTTCATCTCGACGGCAATAGGCCGGCCGAACGTGTCGAGCGCGGGCAAGGCTTTGCTTGCAAAGGCGCGCAGCGAAGCGGCCAACTGCGTGTGAACATTGCGAACCAGGCAGAACCAACCAACAGGACCTGAAACGATGACGGACCACGCTTTTCTCGACTCCGACGACCTCACCGCGTTGCCCGATTCCGCTCGCCGCGTCGCACTGCTGCTGCGCGAACGCGGTCACACGGGCCGCATCGTGATGCTGCCGGAAACCGGCAAGACTTCCGCCGAAGCCGCCGCCGGCCTCGGCTGCTCGGTCGCGCAGATCGCCAAGTCGATCCTGTTTCGCCGCCGCGAAGACGACGCGCCGGTGCTGGTGGTCGCGAGCGGCGCCAATCGCGTGGACGAAAAAAAGGTCGCGGCACAGGTGGGCGAAATTGGCCGTGCGGACGCGAAGTTCGTCCGCGAGAAAACCGGCTATGCGATTGGCGGCGTGTGTCCCGTCGGCCATGCGGTCGAACCGGTCACACTGATCGACCAGGATCTGCTTGCGCTCGACAGCTTGTGGGCCGCAGCCGGCCATCCGCACGCGGTGTTCAATCTCACCGCGCAGGAACTGATCGCGCTGACGGGTGCGCCGGTGGTTGACGTGGCGCTGCGCGAAACGGCCTGATGCGATGACAGCCGACCACCACCGCGCGACGAAAGGCGGCAGCGTGCCCTCGCCGTGCATCAACGTGTGCCGGATGGATGCGTCGACCGGCTGGTGCGAAGGGTGCCTGCGCACCATCGACGAAATAGCCGGCTGGTCGCTCTATGACGACGACGAAAAACGCGCGGTATGGGACGCGCTCGACTCGCGCCACGCACAGTTCGTTGCAAGCCAGGCGAAGGGGCAGCGATGAACGCGCCGCCGCGTATTGTCACGATTGGCGAGAACTTTAGCGCGACACTCGCGTTGTCTGTCGATTCCGTGAAAACGTTCGCCACGCTCGTCAACGACCTGAACCCGCTGCATCACGACGAGGCGTATGCCGCGCAAAGCCGCTTTGGCGGTCTCATTGCCTCCGGCACGCAGCCTACCGCGCATTTCATGGCGCTGCTCGCCACGCATTTTTCAACCTACGCGCAACCGCTCGGACTCGAGTTCGACATCAAGCTGAAAAAGGCCGCGCACGCGGGTGACACGCTCGTCATGACCTGGCGTGTGCGCGATGCCTACTGGAAGCCAAGCCTGAACGGCGACCTCACGCATCTGCAAGGCACGGTCACCAATCAGCGCGGCGAAGTTGCCGTAGTCGGCGCCTCGACCATTCTGGTCATGCCGAAAGCCGAGGCACCTGTCGCTGCCGGCGTCAGTATTAGCTGCGGCAGCGGCACCGCCACGTCATGAACGCGTTGCCTGCGTCCGTGCGCGTGTTCGAGCGCGGCTGGCTCTCCTCGAACAATGTTCTGATCGTCGACGACATGTGCGCTGCACTCGTCGATACAGGCTACGCAACGCATGCGCACCAAACGCTTGCGCTCGTGCAGCAGGCGCTAGGCGCACGCCCGCTCGATCTGATCGTCAACACCCACCTGCACTCGGATCATTGCGGCGGCAATGCGCTGTTGCAGGCAACGTGGCCATGCCGCACGCTGATTCCCGCGTCGGAAGCCGAGGCCGTGCGCAACTGGGACGAAGCGCGCCTCACTTTTCGCGCCACCGGGCAAACCTGCGAGCGCTTCGCCTTCTCGGACACGCTCGCGCCAGGCGCGACGCTGCGCCTCGGCGCACTCGACTGGCAGGTCCTCGGCGCGCCCGGCCACGATCCGCATTCGCTGATGCTGTACTGTGCGGCGGAACGCGTGTTGGTCAGCGCCGACGCGCTGTGGGAAAACGGCTTCGGTGTGATCTTTCCGGAGCTGGAAGGCGAAAGCGGCTTTGCGGAACAGCAGGCCGTGCTGGAAGCGATTGCGGCGCTCGATGTGCGCCTCGTGATTCCGGGTCACGGCGCGCCGTTCGCAAACGTGGAAGAGGCGCTGCAACGCGCCTTCTCGCGGCTCGCGTGGCTGCGCGCCGCCCCCGCTCGCAATGCAAAGAATGCGCTGAAGGTGTTGATCGTCTTCAAGCTGCTCGAAGTGCGTGCAATGAGCTTTGCGACGCTGCTGCGCATGCTCGACAACGCGATGGCCATGCGTGCGGCCGCCTCCATGCTCAAACCGCGTGGCGAATGGCCCGCGCTTATGAAAGCGCTTGTAGAAGAACTGGCTGCCGGAAATGGGCCACTGACGGTGGACGGCGAGCAGATCGTTGCCAGAGCAACGGTCGACGCGTCTGAGCAATAGCAGGCTGACGGAGCGAGCAGCGCAGAAGGCACGCGAAAAACCCTTGGAAGCGCTGCTGCAAAAAGAAAGCCGCTCAACCCGTTAAGGCGAGCGGCGCAATTTCTGTCGGACGTGATCAGCGTCTCGTTGAATGATACGCGCGCGCGATTTTCGACCGCATCGGTGATTTCCCTACAGAAGCTTGACGGCGGCTGTAAGCCCGCCTACGCGCCGGGCGACGAAACCCGGTTGCCGCCCGCCGCCGCACCTTGATTGCTCCGCTCATATGAACATACGCGGTTTGCTTTGCAATCCGTAGCATTACGTCAGCCGCTTCCGCTGACCGCCCTCAAACCGTGGGCACGCGCCTGTGCGGCACGATTCGCCAGCCGAGATTGACACCAGCGGCGGCGAGCAGAATCAGCACCGCGCCCAGCACCTGAATCCACGCGAGCGTCTGCCCAAACGCGATCCGGTCGACGATGATCGCAACCACCGGATAGATGAAAGACAGAGCACCGGTCATGGCAGTCGGCAGTTTCTGAATCGCGCCGTACAGCAACACATACATGAGACCGGTGTTCACCACGCCCAGCACGATCAGTTCGAGCCATTGCACGCCGGTGGCGGGCAGCGCATCGAAACGCACCAGCGGCGCGAGCATCACCACGCCGAGCGACACCTGAATCAGCGCAATCAGGTGCGGCGGCGTGCCCTTCAGACGCTTGGTAATGATCGACGAGACCGCATACATGGCCGCCGCGCCGACCGCATAGCCAATGCCGACCAGATACTGCCCCGGCACTGCCAGCACTGCGGGCTCGACTTTGACGACGAATACGAGCCCGATAAATGCGAGCAGCAGCCACACCACGGTGGACGCGCTAATACGCTCGCGAAACACGAGCGCGCCCAGCGCGACCAGCATGAAGGGCTGCGTGTTGTAGACGGCGGTCGCCATCGAGATCGACGCGCGCGAGTACGCGGCGAACAGCAGCACCCAGTTCGCGACAATTGCCGCGCCGCCGAGGAGCGCGAGGCCGAGCATCTTCCACGAAAACAGCTGGCGTCTGAAAAGGCCGAGCACCGCGCACACGAGCGCGAGCGTCGCGCCGCCGAAGATGCAGCGAAAGAACACCACATTGAACGGGTTTTGCTGCGACGACACGACCAGCCAGCCGATCGTGCCGGACATCAGCATCGCCATGCTCATCTCCGCGGCACCGCGGCGGATTTCGTTTGAAGCCATGATTCGATCCTCGAATTGATTACCGCATGGCAAGCAGTGTAAATAATCCGAAGCCGCGAAAACATGGATAAAATTAAGCGATTGCGGCGCAGCGCCTCATATTCGAAGGCTGATATGTCAAAACGCCCTACTCCTCTAGCACCTGTCCCACTCGACGAAACCGACCGCGCGCTGCTCGCTGCGCTCGCCGAAGACGCGCGCCGCCCGGTCAGCGAACTGGCGCGGCTCGTCGGACTCTCCGCGCCGAGCACAGCCGAGCGCATTCGCAGGCTGGAGGCGCAAGGCGTGATCGAGCGCTTCACGGTACAGCTCGCCCCGCGCGCGCTCGGCTTCACGCTGCAAGCCATCGTGCGCGTGAAGCCGCTGCCTGGGCAGTTGCACCTGGTGGAGGAAGTGATCCGGCGAATTCCGGAGTTTGTCGAATGCGACAAGGTGACCGGCGACGATTGCTTCATCTGCCGGCTTTACCTGCATTCGATCGAGCAGCTCGACGAGATTCTCTCAAAGGTCACCGAGCGCGCGGAGACCAGCACCGCAATCGTCAAATCGACCCCGGTCGCACGGCGCCTGCCGCCGCTCGCCCAGGCGCCCGGCGCGTGAGGGAGAGCGCTTACCGCTCGATGGCCTGAAAGAACGACAGCATTTGGGCGACCAGTTGCTCCGGCGCCTCTTCGGGTATGTAGTGGCCGCAAGGCAGCGAACGGCCGCTCACGTCGCGCGCCACGAGGCGCCATTCGGCGAGCGCGTCGAAACATTTTTCGATCACACCTTTGTCGCCCCACAACACGCGCAACGGACAGGCTATCTTGTGCCCACGTTCGATGTCGGCGCGGTCATGCTCGAGGTCGATGCTCGCGGACGCGCGATAGTCTTCGCACATTGCGTGGACCGCGCCAGGCTGCGCCAACGCCGCACGGTAGGCCGCGAGCGAAGCCGGCTCGAACGGCGCGAGGCCCGCATGACGGCTGCCCATTACCGCATCCACATAGGCAGCCGGATTTGCGCCGATCAGCGTTTCCGGCAGCGGCTCCGGCTGGATCAGGAAGAACCAGTGGAAGTAATGCGTGGCGAACGCGCGGTCGGTAGCTTCGTACATGGCGAGCGTCGGCGCGATGTCGAGCAGCATCAGACGTTCGACGGCGTCCGCGTGATCGAGCGCCATGCGATGCGCGACGCGCGCGCCGCGGTCGTGCGCGCAGACCAGAAAGCGCTCGAAGCCGAAGTGGCGCATCACCGCGACCTGGTCTGCGGCCATTGCGCGTTTCGAATAGGGCGTATGCGCGCTGTCGCTGGCCGGTTTGCCCGATGCGCCGTAGCCGCGCAGGTCGGTGGCAATGACCGTGAAATGCTCGGCAAGTTGTGCCGCACAGCGCGCCCAGATCAGATGCGACTGCGGATGACCATGCAGCAGCAGAAGCGGCGGCCCAGCTCCGCCCTTTACTCCGAAGATATCCGTATCGCCCGCGACGACGCGAAAGGGCGTGAAATTCTCGAAGGCCATGAGCGGTCTCTCGTCGTTTGGAGTTCGTGCATTGTAAAAGGCCAATGTGTCTGCGCGAGGTGGGATAACCCACCCAGGCGTAGAACCTTCCCTCCAACTGTTCTAAACGATACGGCGAACGCAGCTTACCCGCCTGACCTATAATCGAACGACCGTTCTTAAAGGTTCGCGCGGCCATGTTGCTTTTATGGGGCTGTTGTTAGGTGGCCGGTGCTTCATGGGCCAGTGCCGCATTGGTCGGTGCTACAGGACCCGGTGACACGGTGGCCGCTGATTCACCTGCTGCCGGTTTTTGCGCGGAGCAAATCGCACGGCTGCCGCGCAGCGCACGCCACATCACTCGCGCCGCTACACTCAACGAATAACCGTGGGCGTCAAGCACACGACTCATCAATCAGGAGACTCGCACTATGGCCTTGCCCGCCGTTCTGCAAAATCTGGCGCTGCCCGTCGTTGCCTCGCCAATGTTCATTGTCAGCTATCCCGAGCTGGTGCTGGCGCAGTGCAAAGCCGGCATCGTCGGTTCGTTCCCGGCGCTGAACGCGCGTCCCGCAGAATTGCTCGACGAATGGCTCACGCAGATCCAGGCACAGCTCGCCGAGCATAAGGCGGCGAACCCGGGCGCGCCGGTCGGTCCCATCGCCGTGAACCAGATCGTTCATCAATCGAATACGCGGCTCGAACACGACGTGCGCGTGTGCGTCGAGCACAAGGTGCCGATTTTCATTACCAGCCTCAGGGCGCCGGCGCGCGAAATCGTGGATGCAGTGCACAGCTACGGTGGCATCGTGCTGCATGACGTGATCAATCTGCGTCACGCGCAGAAGGCGCTCGAAGCGGGCGTCGACGGTCTGATCCTCGTGGCCTCCGGCGCGGGCGGTCACGCGGGCACGACTTCGCCGTTTGCGCTGGTGGGCGAAGTGCGGCGCATTTTCGACGGCCCCATTGTGCTGTCCGGCGCGATTGCGAACGGCGGCTCGATTCTCGCCGCGCAGGCCATGGGCGCCGATCTCGCGTACATGGGCACGCGTTTTATCGCGACGAGGGAGGCGCACGCGGTGGAGAGCTACAAGCAGGCCATCGTCAATTCGAGCGCGTCGGACATCATCTACACGAACCTGTTTACCGGCGTGCACGGTAACTATATTCGCGAGAGCATCGTCAACGCGGGGCTCGATCCGGACGCGCTGCCGGAATCGGACAAGACCAAGATGAACTTTGCCAACGAGAAGGCCAAAGCGTGGAAAGACATCTGGGGCGCGGGCCAGGGCGTGGGCCTGATGGACGACGTACCGAGCGTGAGCGAACTCGTCGTGCGTCTGAAGAAGGAATACGACGACGCGAAGACGCGGCTTGGCATCGCGCGGTAAGTCCGCGAAGGCTGGATGTGAAGGCGGATGTGAGGGTTCTATGCGACGGCCCGATGCGAAAGCCCGACCCGAAATCCCGATGCGAAAGCGGCAGTACAAAGCGATAACGCAAACCGGCAATGCGGAACGGTGAGGCTAAGCACCAATGCGGCAACCAACAACGCCGCCAGCCTCCCGCCTCACGCCCCTACATATTCCGCCGATACTGCCCGCCCACTTCAAAAAGCGCATGCGTGATCTGCCCGAGCGAGCACACGCGCACCACGTCCATCAGCACGGCAAACACGTTTTCGTCGTCCATCACGGCGCGCTTCAAACGCTCGAGCGCGGCAGGCGCCGCCTCGCGATGCCGCGCCTGAAAATCGCGCAGACGTCGTAGCTGACTCTGTTTTTCTTCTTCAGTGGAACGGGCAAGCGCGATGGGCTGCGGCGCTTCGTGCGGATGCGCGCTCAGGAACGTGTTCACGCCCACAATCGGGTACGAGCCGTCATGCTTGCGATGTTCGTACAGCATCGACTCATCCTGGATGCGTCCGCGCTGATAACCAGTCTCCATCGCGCCGAGCACGCCGCCGCGCTCGGTCAGCCGGTCGAACTCGGCGAGCACCGCTTCTTCGACAAGATCGGTCAACTCGTCGATCACGAAGCTGCCCTGATTCGGATTCTGATTTTTCGCGAGCCCCCATTCGCGATTGATGATCAACTGGATCGCCACCGCGCGGCGCACCGATTCCTCAGTGGGCGTGGTGATCGCCTCGTCGAACGCGTTAGTGTGCAGCGAGTTGCAGTTGTCGTAGATCGCGATCAGCGCTTGCAGCGTGGTGCGGATATCGTTGAAGTCGATCTCCTGCGCATGCAGGCTGCGGCCTGACGTCTGCACGTGGTACTTGAGCTTCTGGCTGCGCTCGTTGGCGCCGTAGCGCTCGCGCATTGCGATCGCCCAGATGCGCCGCGCCACGCGGCCGAGCACCGTGTATTCCGGGTCCATGCCGTTTGAGAAAAAGAACGACAGGTTCGGCGCAAAGTCGTCAATCGACATGCCGCGGGCCAGATATGCCTCGACATACGTGAAGCCGTTGGCGAGCGTATAGGCGAGTTGCGAAATCGGATTCGCGCCGGCCTCCGCAATGTGATAGCCAGAAATCGACACCGAATAGAAATTGCGCACCCCGTGTTCGACGAAATACGCCTGAATATCGCCCATCACTTTCAGGCTGAACTCCGTCGAAAAGATGCAGGTGTTCTGGCCTTGGTCTTCTTTGAGAATGTCGGCCTGCACAGTGCCGCGCACGTTTTCCAATGCGACGCGGCGCGCGGCAGCACGCTCCTCGTCGGTCAGTTCACGGCCGAGTTGCTGCGCCCTGCGCGCGATCTGCTGGTCGATTGCAACGTTGAAGAACATCGCGAGAATGGTCGGCGCCGGACCGTTGATAGTCATCGAGACCGAGGTTTCCGGCGCGCACAGATCGAAGCCGTCGTAAAGCGCGTGCATGTCGTCGAGCGTCGCTACCGACACACCCGAATTACCCACCTTGCCGTAGATGTCAGGCCTCTCGTGCGGCTCCTCGCCGTACAGCGTGACCGAATCGAAGGCGGTCGAAAGACGCTTGGCCGGCATTCCTTCAGACAGCAATTTGAAGCGCCGGTTGGTGCGCGACGGCTCGCCCTCGCCCGCGAACATGCGCGTCGGGTCTTCGTTCTCGCGACGAAACGGGAACACGCCGGCCGTGAAAGGAAAATAGCCCGGCAGATTCTCCAGCATGAGCCAGCGCAGTATTTCGCCGTGGTCGATGAACTTCGGTAGCGCGACTTTACGTATCTGCGTGCCGGACAAAGTTGTGACGGCAAGCGCCGTGCGAATTTCACGCTCGCGAATGTGGACCACGTGCTCGTCGCCGGAATAGGCGGCTACGGTTTGCGGCCACGCGTCGAGCAGCTTGCGTTCGCGCTCGCCCAACGCGGCGGTGCGCTGCTCGATCAGTGCGTCGAGCCGGGCTGTGGATGCATCGGTAGCGGCCTCCGGTTGTGTCATGCCGGCTTCGCCAAGCATTCGTCGCGCCTCGGCAAGCTGCCAACGTTCGCGCGCAATCTGCGCCTGTGCTTCGGCGCGCTCGCGATAGGCATGGACCGTCTGCGCGATCTCCGCGAGATAGCGCACGCGCTGCGGCGGCACGATTGCGTGGCGTCCGCTCGAAAACCGCACGTCGGCGGGCGCCGACAGCCGACCGCCGCCCTCGCGCAAGCCGTGCCTGCGCAATGCGTTGGCGAGATGCCGGTAGAGCGCGCTCACGCCGTCGTCGTTGAAACGCGAGGCGATCGTGCCGAACACCGGCATGGCGTCGGGCGATGTCGAGAACTCGCCGCGATTGCGCTGAACCTGCTTGGCAACGTCGCGCAGCGCGTCGGCGGCGCCCTTACGGTCGAATTTGTTGATCGCGACGAAGTCGGCGAAATCGAGCATGTCGATCTTTTCCAACTGGCTCGCCGCGCCGAACTCGGGCGTCATCACGTACAGCGACTCGTCGACGAACGGCACGATTGCCGCGTCACCCTGGCCAATACCGGACGTCTCGACGACGATCAGATCGAAGCCCGCCGCCTTGCACAGCATCAGCGCGTCGGGCAGCGCGTGGGAGATCTCGCTCGACGCCTCGCGCGTCGCCATGGAGCGCATGTAGACGCGAGCGCCGCCGCCCCAATCGCCGATTGCGTTCATGCGGATGCGATCGCCCAACAGCGCGCCGCCGGACTTGCGGCGCGACGGGTCCACGGCGAGCACGGCAATGGTGAGCGCGTCGCCGTAGTCGAGCCGGAAGCGGCGGATCAGTTCGTCGGTCAGCGACGACTTGCCGGCGCCTCCCGTGCCGGTGATGCCCAGCACCGGAATTCGCGCAGCCTGCGCCCGAGCCGCGACCTTGTCGCGCTCCGCCGCGCCGATGCCGCCGGTTTCGAATGCGCTGATGAGTTGCGCGAGGCGCCGAAACGTGGCCGGAGTTGTGTCTTCGGCACGCGCTTGTGCAGAGGAAAGGCCCTGCGATACGGAGCCCGCGATCAACTCGTCGATCCATTTGGCAATTGTGTCGGGCGCGTGGACCGTGGGGGGCACGCCGGTCGCGTGGGGTCCGTCGTCAGTGCGAGGCACGCCCTCCACGCCGTCCGCGACGGAGCCGCCTACCGCACTTGACCCTCCGTCCCCGCTCAGGGCGCCGGCTCGCGCCGCCGAGCTTTCGCGCGCGAGCGCGGCGCACCGCCCGATCATGTCGTCGATCATGCCTTGCAGGCCGAGCCGCTGGCCGTCGTGCGGCGAGTAAATCTTTTCGACGCCGTATTTTTCCAGCGCGACGATTTCTTCAGGGACGATCACCCCACCGCCGCCGCCGAACACCTTGATACGCTCGCCGCCGCGCGCTCTCAGCAGGTCGACGAGATAGCGGAAGTATTCGTTATGGCCGCCCTGGTAGCTGGACACGGCGACGCCGTCGGCGTCTTCCTGAAGCGCGGCGGTCGCGACTTCATCGACGGAACGGTTGTGGCCCAGGTGGATGACCTCCACGCCGCTTGCCTGAAGGATGCGCCGCATGATGTTGATGGACGCGTCATGGCCGTCGAACAAGGCTGCGGCAGTGACGAAACGCAAGCGCCGGCCGGCGGGCAGCTCGTGGCTGGCGGCGCGCTGCGGCGTGGACAGGTCGGTCATGTCTCCCCCAGATCGTTACGCTGTTGGCGTGTGCGGGTGCTGGCAACCAGTATAACGAAACGGGTCGGGAGCGCTTGCGGGCTAGCGCGCCATTAGGGAACCGCTTCGTGAGCCGATTAGTGAGCCGCTCGGAGAGCCGCCTCGCCACCCACTCAACGAACTTTGGGGATCAGCGAGCCACGAGGGAACCGCTCAGTGAGCCGCTTAGTGAGCCGCTTAGTGAGCCGCTTCGAGAGCCGCTTAGCGAGCCGCCTCGCGCACCGTTCAACGAACTTTGGGGCCAGCGCACAGGTCAGAAACCGCTTAGCGATCCGCCTCGCGACCAGTCAGCCAGCCGACGGCGCGCCGGCCAACGCCCTGATCTGTTCGAGCGACGGCCACAGCGACTCATTGGCGAAGCGCTCGGCCAGGAAATCCACGAATGAGCGAACCTTCGCGGACAGATGGCGGCGGCTTGCGTACACGACGTGAATCGGCAGCTCGCGCGGCGGCATTTCATCGACGAGCAGCGGCACGAGGCGCCCTTCGGCCAGGTCCGCGCCGATCACCTCGGTGCCCAGCAGCGCAATGCCCGCGCCGTGCAGCACCATCACGCGTTGCGCCTCCAGATGGTTGACGATCAGGTTGCCGGACAGCCGCACGCGCGCCGCCTCGCCGGTGGTCTGCATGACGTCGAGCGCAGACACGCCCGCGTATTGCAGAAAGTTGTGGCGCGCGAGGTCCGCAGCGGTCTTCGGAGTGCCGCGCCGGCGCAGATACGTGGGCGACGCGCAGAGCACCAGATGCGCCATCGCGATAGGCCGCGCGATCAGCGACGACGACTTCAACCCGCTCGGCGAAGCGCGAATCGCGACATCGAAGCCTTCGTCGATCAGCTCGACGACACGGTCCGACAAGGTAATGTCAACGGTGACTTGCGGATACTGCGCAGCGTAATCGGCGACGGCCGCCATCACGTGGCTCAAGCCGAACGCCGAGAGCGACGAGACCCGCAAGCGCCCTTGCGGCACCACGCTCGCCGCGCCGACCACCTGCTCCGCTTCCTCGAGTTCGGTGAGCACCTGACTCAGGCGCTCGTAGTATTCGCGACCCGCCTCGGTGGGCGCCACGCGCCGCGTCGTGCGATTGAGCAAACGCGCACCGAGCTGCTGCTCGAGGTGCATGACGTGCTTGCTCGCCATTGCAGCGGACATTTCCATGCGCTCGGCGGCGCCGACGAAGCTGCCCACCTCGACCACCTGCCGGAACACTTTCATGCTGACGAGGGTGTCCATCCGAATCGCTCGCTCAAGGAATTAATCGGCGTCATTTTGCCCGCTTTATCAAGAGCGAGTGAGCAAAGCGCGAATCGGGCGAGCAGACAAAAACAGAAGCCCGCGACCTCGGGCACGCGGGCTTCTGTGATGCCTGTGGTCCGGCGCAGCGCGCGGCGGGGGCCGCGCGTTGTGCTGATTGGACGGAAAACGACGGCGCCTAGAACTTGGCGCGCAGGCCCACGCCGTAGGTGTTGCCGCTCGACTGATTGCTGATGTGGTCGTACAGGTAGGCCGCGTAGATGTCCGTGCGCTTGGAGAGCGGATAGTCGTAGCCGATGGCGGCGGTCTGGCGGGTCTGGTCGAAACCGCCGCCGTCGCGCGAGTATGCATACGAGGCCATGACCGTGCCGGGGCCGAACGGCACCGAGACGCCGCCTTGCGCGGTGTTCACGTGCCAGCTCGTCAGCGTCTGGTCGTTGTGCGTGTACATGTACTGGCCGAACAGCTTCACGTACTTGAGGTCGTATGAAACGCCCAACTGCGCGACGCTTTGCGCCTTGAGGCCAGGCACGCCCGACGAATCGAAGCTACCGAGGTCGCCCGGCGTGTTGTTGAAATTCACATACTGGTAGACCGCGGTCGCCGCGAACGGGCCGTGGAAATACAGCACCTGACCACTCCATTTCTTCGCGCCGTTCTGCGTGGTGTTGCCAAGCGCGTACATCGCGCTCGCCGACAGCCCGTTGAAGTTCGGCGACTGATACTGCGCCGCGTCGTTCCAGCCGGAGTCGCCGGTCACGCCCTGATCGGTCGAATAGGTCGGAAACGTGCCGAGGCCGAGATAGACGTGGTAGACCATCGGCGAAAAGACGTACGAGTCGATGAACGGATTGAACAGAATCGTCGACACGAACAGATGCGTGGTCAGGCGTCCAGCCGTGACCGTGCCGTACGGCGATTCAATGCCGACGTACGCATTGCGCGAGAACGTCGTGTCGCCGGTAAAGCGGCCGTACTGGCCGTTCTGCGCGCGGAAAAAGCCTTCGAGCGTGAAAATCGCCTTGTAGCCGTTGCCCAGGTCCTCAGCGCCCTTCAAGCCCCAGTACGACGTGGACATCCCGCCGCCGGACACCTGCACGGCGGTCTTGCCGCCTGGGAATTTCTGCGCGCCGACCCATTCGTCGACCTGGCCGTACAACTGCACGCTCGACTGCGCAAAAGCGGACGATGCGCTGGCCAGCAACGCCGCGCACGCGGTGACCTTCAGGCTTGTGTTCAGCGCACGGCTGATGTTTGTTTTCATGGATTCTCCAGTCTTTGTCAAAAGGTGTGGCTGTGCGAAAGGGCAAGCTCGCGCGAACCAATGTTGTTATCCGTCTGATCGTCGAGCCAATCTGGGCGGGACCATCTTTGCGGACCATTTTTATAAACAAAAATATGGCTGGTTATTGCCGGTATATCGGTCTGATTAGTTTTATCGCTTATCGGCCTGCTAACGCAGCTTCAAATGCGGCTCTCACAGTTGCCGACGGCCGCGACGGGCCCGCGCGCAGCGGCGCGCACGCTGCGCCAGCCGCTGACCACGCTTCAGATGACATGCCGATGACGCGCCGCCGCATGAACGCCAAGATTTGACGACGGGACGCGGCTTGCTGCCGAGTGTTTTCAAAAATGTGTGGCGTCGAAACGTCAATTCGGAGACGCGACTTTGGACGTTTTGCTTCGGAGAATCTGGACGTAATGCTGAAGTGAAGCAAATTGAAAGGCTACTCGGCCGCACACATCGTGCGCAAACCGAGGGGCTATGGCATCGGCGGGAACCGGCAGACGCCATGCGCCGCCAAAGGCGCGAAAGGAAGCGGCGGGGCGGCTCTAGTTGCGGTAAGGGGAACCTTCGGGTGGGCGGCCGTCGTCGGCCTGGCGCTGAACGGCGCGGATCGAACTGCGCTCTTCGTTGTAGCGGGCGACATCGGCGCGAATCGAGCCGGAGCGAACCGGCGCATTGGACTGCGGCCGTTGCCCGGGCCGGGACTCTGCGCTCACCGGCGTGATCACCCCAGGGTAGGGTATGCCGCCGCGGCCTTCGCCGGGATAGGCCCCCGGCCCTGCAACCCGGCGAATGTTGGACGCTGCCGCGTTGGGGGGTGCGAAGCCGCGGCCCACATCGCGGTTCACGTAATTGCCGTGGCCATAAGTGTCGACACCGAACCTGGCACCACCGTGCGGTGCGCCCGGTCCCTTGGCATAGGCGAACGAGCACAACGCGATAATCAGCGCGCTCCACGGCCAGTGCTTCGTTCTCGACAACCCGTCCACCAGTGACTCACATGCCCGAAGACTTGCCTGAAGCGCGCCGTTCGAGCTGCGGCGGGCTTGTTGAGGGACTGGCGCGGGCGCTGCGAAGATGCCGCGGCGCCGGGGCATTCCCGACGGCCTTTGAACGGCTAATTTATGGTTGCTGGCAAAGGGTGTCGAGCCAAAAAGTGTTAGGCCTCTCCCGCTGTTGTAACACCTTGTTACTGCGACGTTTTTCTACGACATAACCCTTGCGCAAACCGACTGATGGCGTATTTGCTGGCACGCTTCAGTTCGCGTAACGCGTGCAAAATGGGTAAGGCAAGGCACGTGTCCGTTCCCGCGGACGAGGAGCCCACATGTGGCGGCGAAGAAACCCCCGGACTCCAGCAAAGCCCGCTATGCGGGCGTCCACTTCTGCCAACTCCAGGCGCAAATGCAGGCGACTCATCAATCGAGTCGTCAAATGAATTTGCCTCTTCAATCGCTTTCGCACGACAATGCTGGTTTTCCCTGACACGGATACGCCACGCTTCGCGCACGCGCCTTGCGTACAGTCCCGCATCACCGATTTCGAGAATTCGACATGGCCCGCCCGAAACTGCTTCCCGACAACTTCACCCTGTGCCTCGTCGGCACCGTGATACTCGCCAGCCTGTTGCCAGTGCACGGGCAGGCCGCCGTGGGGTTCGACTGGGTGACGAACGTGGCGGTCGGCCTGCTGTTTTTCCTACACGGCGCGAAGCTTTCGCGGGAAGCGATTGTTGCGGGCGCGACGCACTGGCGTCTGCATATAGTCGTACTGCTCAGCACGTTCGCGCTGTTTCCGCTGCTCGGCCTCGCGCTTAAACCGCTCCTTTCGCCACTTGTCACGCCGGCGCTCTACGGCGGGATCCTCTTCCTCTGCACGCTGCCGTCTACGGTTCAGTCCTCTATCGCGTTCACCTCCATTGCCAAAGGCAACGTGCCGGCTGCCGTTTGCAGCGCGTCCGCCTCCAGCCTGCTCGGCATCTTCGTCACGCCCGCACTCGTCAGCGTGCTCGTCACCAACCAGGCGGCGGGCGGCAGCTCGCCCTGGCATACTGTGGGCAATATCGTGCTGCAACTGCTGGTGCCGTTCGTGGCCGGGCAACTGTTGCGCCCGCTCATCGGCAAGTGGATCGAGCGGCACCGCGGCGTGCTGAAGTTCGTCGACCAGGGCTCGATCCTGCTGGTGGTGTACGGCGCCTTCAGCGAATCGGTTACCGAGGGCCTGTGGCACCAGATTCCGCTCTCGGCCCTGGGCGGCGTGCTGCTCATCAGCGTGGTGCTGCTCGCGCTGGCGCTGGCTGTCACCATTGTCGTGAGCAAGCGGCTCGGCTTTTCCCGCGCGGACCAGATCACCATCATCTTTTGCGGCTCGAAGAAAAGTCTCGCCGCCGGGGTGCCCATGGCCAAGGTGATCTTCGCCTCGCAGGCGGTGGGCGCGGTCGTCCTGCCGCTCATGCTGTTCCACCAGATTCAGTTGATGGTGTGCGCCGCGCTCGCGCAGCGCTGGGGCGCTCGCGACCTGAGCGGGGAGACTCGCGCCCCTTCGCGCGAGCGGACCGCCGCAGCCGTCGCCCGCCGTTGAGTACGCGTGCAATGCAAATAGGACATTCATAAGCGCCCTCCCTGAGCGTCGTTTTTCGAAAGCCGCCAAGCGCGGCTTTTTGTTATTTCACGCGCAAACGCCGCGGTTGTCGCCTCAGCCAGATGGCATAGGCGGCTTCTCTGAAAGTCCTGGATGTGTCCTGCACGCACCGTGTCGGTGCAACGCTTCATCAAAAGTTCACTTAATTCTCCGCAGGGCAGGTCGTTAAGCCGAAGGTCCATCGCTACGCCTATCTGCCATGCAACTTAGCTCGCCCTCCCGGTTTGTCGCGCCACGCATCGAGGAGTTGATTGCCCGGCGTGAGCTGTCCGCCGTGTTCCAGCCCATCGTCGACTTCGACGGCGGCGCGATTCTCGGCTACGAAGGCCTGATCCGCGGTCCCGCGGGTACCTCGCTTGAGGCGCCCTTCGCGCTCTTTTCGCAGGCGCTCGCCGAAGGCTGCACGATCGAGCTCGAGCAGGCCGCTGCGCGCGCCTGCATCGAAGCGTTCGCGCGGCTCGGCTACGACGGCAAGCTATTTCTCAACTTCAGCGCGGGCGCGCTTCGGCGTCTGGCCGAGGCGCCCGAAGGCACGCTCGCGCTCTTGCGCCAGCGCGGCCTCGACCCGGCGCGCCTCGTGATCGAGTTGACGGAGCAAAGCACGATTCCCGACGTGGGCGGATTTCTGCCCGTCATCGCCTGTCTGCGCACCGCAGGCGCGCAGTTCGCGCTCGACGACTACGGCACCGCAAACGCCAGCATGAATCTGTGGGTGCGGCTGCAACCGGACGTCGTGAAAATCGACCGCTTCTTCATTCACGACATTGCCTGCGACCCGCTCAAGTTCGAAGCCGTGCGCGCGATGCAGCACTTCGCGAGCGCGAGCGGCGCCCGGCTCGTCGCCGAAGGCATCGAGAACGAAGCGGATCTGATCGTCGTGCGCGACATGGGAATCGGCTGCGGACAGGGGTTTTTCTTCGGACGCCCGAATGCGCAGCCCGCGCGCCAGGTCACCGACGACGCCCGCGACGCGCTGCGCGCCGGCCACATCGCCGTGTTTCCCGAGGCGACGCGCACGCTCGGTGCGGCCTCGCCGTCGGGCGGCATGGCGTCGGAAAAGATGCTTGTGCACGCGCCCGCGCTGCCGCGCCACGCCACCAATAACGACGTGCTCGAACTCTTCAACCGTCTGCCCGACCTGCACGCGGTAGCGGTGGTCGAGCACGACGAGCCTATCGCGCTCATCAACCGCCGCAGCTTCATGGACCGCTATGCGTTGCCGTATCACCGGGAGCTGTTCGGCAAGCGGCCGTGCCTGCTGTTTGCGAACGCGTCGCCGGTCGTGATTGAAAAATCCATGACCGTGGAGCAGATGGCCAAGCTCCTCGCCAGCGACGATCAGCGTTATCTTGCCGATGGCTTCGTGATCACCGAAAACGGCAAATACGCGGGGCTCGGCACCGGCGAAAACCTGGTGCGCGCCGTGACCGAAGTGCGGATCGAAGCGGCGCGCTACGCGAACCCGCTCACCTTCCTGCCCGGCAACATTCCAATCAGCTCTCACATTGCGCGGCTGGTCGGCAATCACGCCGGCTTTTACGCTTGCTACGTGGACCTGAACCACTTCAAGCCCTTCAACGATCAATACGGCTACTGGCAAGGTGACGAAGTGTTGAAGTTCGCTGCCGCGGTGCTTGCCGACGTGTGCGATCCGATGCGCGATTTTCTCGGACACGTGGGCGGCGACGACTTTCTGATCCTGTTCCAGAGCGACGACTGGCGCGAGCGCGTGCTGCGCGCGATCCATGCGTTCAACGAAGGCGCGCAGCGCTTCTATGCGCCGGCCGACCGTCTCGCCGGCGGCATCCACGGCGAAGACCGGCGCGGTAATCCGACTTTCTTCGGTTTCGTGACAATGGCAATCGGCTGCGTGCGCGTCGAACCCAATTCCGCCGACGGCGCGCCGCTCTACAACAGCGAGGAGATCGCCACCGTCGCAGCGCTCGCGAAGCGGCGGGCGAAGCTGGAAGCTGGCGGCTTCGTGCTGATCGACGCGCGGGAAAGCGCGGCTTTGCTGCGCGGACAGCCCGCGGAAGCCGTGACCGCCGATTGATAAACCGCCGGGCAAGCCTCCCGCAAGCGCCCATGGCAACACATGTTTAGTTCATTTTACTAAACAACAAAAGCGCGAAAATGTCCTCTACATACGGGTATTTACCGAAGCCCGTCGCGCTTTTTTCGAATAGTTTTCACACCGTTTTACTATACAATCGCCGGACCCAAACATCGCGCGGTCGCCCTTCCCCGGCCGCCTGCTTCGATGGCGATTACCATCCGCGACGTTGCGCGCGCGGCGAGCGTGTCGATCGGCACCGTCTCGCGCGCCCTCAAGAACCAGCCTGGCCTCTCGGAGGCGACCCGCGTGCGCGTGGTCGAGGCCGCGCGCGAACTCGGCTACGACGCCGCGCAACTGCGTCCGCGCATCCGCCGGCTCACCTTCCTGCTGCACCGGCAGCACAACAATTTCGCGGTTAGTCCGTTCTTCTCGCACGTGCTGCATGGCGTGGAAGACGCGTGCCGCGAGCGCGGCATCGTGCCTTCCGTGCTGACCGCCGGCCCGACCGAAGACGTGATCCAGCAGATGCGTCTGCATGCGCCCGACGCCGTCGCGATTGCCGGCTTCGTCGAGCCGGAGACGCTGGCCACGCTGGTTGAGATGCAACGCCCGCTCGTGCTGATCGACCTGTGGGCGCCCGGCCTGCGCTCGGTGAATCTGGACAATGCCGCGGGCGCCGCGCTGGCCATGCGGCATCTGTTTGAGCAGGGACGCAAGCGGGTCGCGTTCATTGGCGGATCGCTCGCGCATTTCAGCATCGCGCAGCGCGCGCTCGGTTACCGGCGCGCGTTTTTTGAAGCGGGTCTGCTGTTCGACCCGTCGCTCGAAGTGACCATCGACGCCGGTCTCGACCCCGACACCGGCGCCGCCCGCGCGATGCAACAGTTGCTCGACGCGCCCGGCCCGCGGCCAGACGCCGTGTTCGCCTACAACGACGCCGCCGCACTCGCGGCGCTACGCGCCTGCTTCGCGCGCGGCGTGCGCGTGCCTGAGGAGATCGCCATCATCGGCTTCGACGACATTCCCGCCGCCGCGCACGCCACGCCGCCGCTGTCCACCATTTCTGTCGACAAGGAAGCGCTCGGCCGGCGCGGCGTCGAGTTGCTGCTCGAAGAGGCGCCCGCCGAAACAGAAGTGCGCTTGCCCGTCCATCTCATTGCCCGTGCCAGTACTTTGGTGAAAACGCCATGACGCAATCCGCCACGTCTCACTCCGCCAACGGCGCGCCGGCCGTGCCGCCCGTCGCCAGTTTTCGCAGCCGCGAGTTTCTGCTCTCGCACATCGAGGACACGCTGCGCTTTTACGCGCCCAACGTGTTCGATCCGAGCGGCGGCTTCTTCCACTTTTTCCGCGACGACGGCTCCGTCTACAACCGAACCACGCGGCACCTGGTAAGCAGTTGCCGCTACGTGTTCAACTACGCGATGGCGTATCGCCAGTTCGGCGACCCGAGGCATCTGGAGTACGCTCGCCACGGTCTGCGCTTTCTGCGCGACGCCCATTGGGACGCGCAGCACGAAGGCTACGACTGGGAGATTGAATGGCGCGACGGCAGAAAGCGCACGCTCGACGCCACGCGCCACTGCTACGGCCTCGCGTTCGTGCTGCTCGCGTATTCGCATGCGGCGATGGCCGGCATCGAGGAAGCCAAGCCGATGATCGGCGCGACCTTCGAATTGATGGAGCACCGCTTCTGGGACGCCGCCGCCGGCCTCTATGCCGACGAGGCGTCGCCCGAATGGCGCGTGAGCTCGTACCGCGGCCAGAACGCCAACATGCACACCACTGAGGCGCTCCTTGCCGCGCACGAGGCGACCGGCCACCTCGTCTATCTCGATCGGGCGGAGCGCGTCGCGTCGAACATCACGCTGCGTCAGGCGAAGCTGTCGCAAGGGCTCGTGTGGGAGCACTTTCACGCGGACTGGTCGGTGGATTGGCACTACAACGAGGAAGACAGCTCGAACATTTTCCGTCCGTGGGGCTTTCAGCCGGGACATCAGACGGAATGGGCAAAGCTGCTGCTAATTCTCGAACGCTACCGTCCGCTGCCGTGGCTTTTGCCGCGCGCGATCGAACTGTTCGACGCCGCGATGGCCCACGCGTGGGACGAAGACCACGGCGGCCTCTATTACGGCTTCGGCCCGGACGGCACCGTGTGCGATCACGACAAATACTTCTGGGTGCAGGCCGAGACTTTCGCGACCGCCGCGCTGCTCGGCAAGCGCACTGGCAACGAACGCTTCTGGGACTGGTACGACGAGATCTGGCGCTATAGCTGGACACATTTCGTCGACCACAAATACGGTGCGTGGTATCGCATTCTCACCTGCGACAACCGCAAATACAGCGACGAAAAAAGCCCGGCCGGCAAGACCGACTATCACACCATGGGCGCATGCTACGAGGTGCTCGCGCATGCGCTGCCCGACGGCGCGACCGCCGCGGCCGTTTCCGCGGAGCACGCAAAATGACCACCATGAGCGCAAACAACGAACTGCCCGTCTTCGTTTCGGCTGGCGACATACTCACCGATCTCGTGCGCACCGGCGCCTCGCAATGGCTGTCGCGTCCGGGCGGCGCCGGCTGGAACGTGGCGCGCTGCGTGGCGCGGCTCGGCCTGCCGACCGCATGCGCGGGCTCGCTGGGCGTCGACAACTTCTCCGACGAGCTGTGGGACGCGAGTGTCGCGGCCGGCCTCGACATGCGCTTCATGCAGCGCGTCGAGCGCCCGCCTTTGCTGGCAATCGTTCATCGCACGCATCCGCCGGCTTACTTTTTCATGGGCGAGAACGGCGCGGATCTCGCCTTCGACCCGGCGCGTCTGCCGGCCGGCTGGATGGAGCAGGTGAAGTGGGCGCACTTCGGCTGCATCAGTCTCGTGCGTCAACCGCTTGGCGACACGCTCGCCGCGTTGGCCGCCACGCTGCGTTCGCAGGGCGTGAAGATCAGTTTCGATCCGAACTACCGCAACCTGATGGAACACGGCTATGAGCCCACGCTGCGCAAGATGGCCGCGCTCGCCGATCTCATCAAGGTATCGGACGAGGACCTGCGCCTGCTCTTCAAGACGGACGACGAAGCGAGCGCACTGGCGCAACTGCGCTCGATGAACCCCGCCGCGACGATTCTGGTCACGCGCGGGCCGGAAACGGCACTGCTGATCGACAGTGCAATGACGACCGAAGCCAGGCCGCCGCGCGTCGAGGTGGTCGATACGGTGGGTGCGGGCGACGCCTCCATCGGCGGCCTGCTGTTTAGCCTGATGAGCGCGCCGCAGCGCGGCTGGCCGGAGCATCTGGCATTTGCGCTGGCAGCCGGCGCGGCGGCCTGCCGGCATGCGGGCGCGCACGCGCCGTCGCTCGACGAGGTCGTCGCGCTGTTGTAGCGCTCGCGCTGGCCCTTCTGCCGACGCTCAATCGCCGTGCTAGCATGAAAACACCGTAACCTTTGGAACAAGGAGCGACGCCATGGAGGACATCACCTACACCAAAGGCATCTACACGGCCACCGCGTCGGTGAGGGAACTCGACAGCGACACCTGGCAAGGCGTAGTCACGCTGGCGCGCGACGAAGGCGAGGCGAGCGAAGACCAGGAAACCACCGTCTACGAAGTCGAGGCGACCTCGTCCACGCCGGCCGAGGCACTGGAAGAAGCGAAGGCGCTCGCTCATCGCATACTCGGGGAAATCGAACTGTAGGCAGACTGGCGCCGCGCAGGTGTATCTCGCGCCGCGCCGCCTGCACGCAATGGTTGGAGGCGATCATGGCTGAACAGCTGTTCCTCTACGGCGTGTACTCGATTCACGTCCGCCCCATCGAACTCAGCGGCACGCGCTGGGACGCCGAATACGAAATCCGTCATCGGGACAAAGCAGTCAAGGCGTGGACGACCGTCGGCGGCGACGACGGTTACGGCGACGCAACCCAGGCGATCGCGGCGGCACATCAGCAGGCGGTCGAAGACATTGAACACGGCGCGGGCATTCCGAAGCCGCGCGCCTTCCCTTAAAGCACGGCGCGCAGGTTCCATCGCACGAGCCGCAGCGGCGTTCGGCGACAAGGCCGCCGTGCTACGCTCTCGCCGTTTTCATTCCATGAGCACGCGATGGCTACCGAACCGACCGACCGTTTTCCCGGTATCGGCGACGCTGAAAGCAGCGCGCACAAACGCCGCTCGCGCGGCAGCCGCGAACTGCATCCCGACGATCAGGTGGTAGTCGCGCACGGCATGCCGATGCGGTTCTGGCAGGATCTGTATCACCGCGCGCTGACCGTTCGCTGGCCGACGTTTTTCGTTTCGCTCGCAGTCCTGTTCGTGTTGCTCAACACGAGCTTTGCCGCGCTTTACATGCTCGGCGACGCGCCCATTGCGAATCAGTATCCGCCCGGTTTTGGCGGCGCCTTTTTCTTCAGTGTCGAAACGCTCGCCACCGTGGGTTATGGCGACATGCATCCGCAGACGGTCTACGCGCATTGGATCGCGACGCTCGAAATCTTCGTGGGGATGTCGGGCATTGCGCTCGCGACCGGCCTCATTTTCGCGCGCTTCTCGCGCCCGCACGCCAAGATCATGTTTGCGCGCCACGCGGTGATCCGGCCGCTCGACGGACATATGACGCTGATGGTGCGCGCGGCCAACGGCCGTCAGAACGTCATCGCAGAAGCGCACGCGCGCCTGCGCATGCTGCGCCGTGAAACGACCGCGGAAGGCTACACGCTGCGCCGTCTGCATGACCTGACGCTCGTGCGCGATCAGCACCCGGTGTTCAAGCTGGGCTGGACTGTCATGCACGTGATCGACGAAGACAGCCCGCTCTTCGGCGAAACCGCGCAGACGCTGAAGGCGCGCGACACTTCGCTCCTGCTGACGCTCGAAGGCGTCGACGAGTCCACCTCGCAAACCATGCAGGCGCGCCACATGTGGCCGTGCGACCAGATCTTCTGGCACCACCGTTTCGTCGACATCATGACCGAGCGGGACGGCGTGAGCCATATCGACTATGCGCATTTCCACGAGATCGTGCCGCTCGACGAAGCGCCGCTGACTACGGGCGCTCGTTCGTAAAGGCCGCTGTGCGGTGAGCTGTCCGCGCAGGCGCGCTCGGCAGTGCCTGCCAGACACCAGGGCATACCCGTAAACCGCGCTGCCGTGGCATATCTATCTCAAAAGCGTGTGAAAACGCGTCGCTCTTCGCGTCCATTCGTCCACGCCGTCGCAAAGTAGAAAAAATCCACTCCAATCGGCGCTAAAAAATAGAGTCTCTTTCGCTGCGCGACCTTCGCGGTTCCCGCCGCGCGCGCGAATGCAAAATTACGGAGACTCACCCATGACCGCTCGCCTGCCCATCGACGGCACGCCCGCTCTCGCTGACTACAAGCTGTCCGACAATCTCACCGCCACGCGCGGCCGCATCTTCCTGACCGGCACGCAGGCGCTGGTGCGCCTCGCGCTCATGCAGCGCGCGCTCGACAAGGCGCGCGGCATGAACACCGCCGGTTTTATCAGCGGCTATCGCGGCTCGCCGCTCGGCATGGTCGATCAGCAGTTGTGGAAGGCGAAGACGCTGCTTTCCGCGAGCGACATTCGCTTTCTGCCCGCGATCAACGAAGAGCTCGGCGGTACCGCGGTGCTCGGCACGCAGCGCGTGGAAGCCGACCCGGAACGCACCGTCGAAGGCGTATTCGCGATGTGGTACGGCAAGGGCCCGGGCGTCGACCGCGCGGGCGACGCGCTGAAGCACGGCAACGCGTACGGTTCGTCGCCGCATGGCGGGGTGCTGGTGGTGGCCGGCGACGATCACGGCTGCGTGTCGTCGTCGATGCCGCATCAGAGCGACTTCGCGATGATGGCCTGGCACATGCCGGTCGTGAATCCGTCGAATATTGCCGATATGCTTGAGTTCGGGCTGTACGGCTGGGCGCTGTCGCGCTTCTCGGGCGCGTGGGTCGGCTACAAGGCGATCTCCGAAACCGTCGAGTCCGGCTCGACCGTGGACCTCGACGCGCTGCGCACCGACTGGACCGCGCCGCACGATTTCACGGCGCCCGCGGGCGGACTGCACAACCGCTGGCCCGACCTGCCGAGCCTCACCATCGAATCGCGGATGCACGCAAAGCTCGACGCGGTGCGCCACTTCGCGAAGACCAACAGCATCGACAAATGGATCGCGCCGAGTCCGCATGCGAACGTGGGTATCGTCACCTGCGGCAAGGCGCATCTCGATCTGATGGAAACGCTGCGCCGCCTCGACCTGACGGTTGCGGATCTCGACGCAGCCGGCGTGCGCATCTACAAGGTCGGTTTGTCGTTTCCGCTGGAAATGACGCGCATCGACACGTTTGTCGCGGGTCTGTCAGAAGTGCTTGTGATTGAAGAGAAAGGTCCGGTGATCGAGCAGCAGATCAAGGACTATCTGTACAACCGCCCGCAAGACGCGCGGCCCGCGGTGATCGGCAAGCATGCCCAAGACGGCAGCATGCTGCTTTCGTCGCTCGGCGAACTGCGGCCTTCGCGCATTCTTCCGGTGTTCGCGGACTGGCTCGCGAAGCACAAGCCCGCGCTCGATCGCCGCGAACGCGTGGTCGATCTCGTCGCGCCGCAGATTCTTTCGAATGCCGCCGACAGCGTGAAGCGCACGCCGTACTTCTGCTCCGGCTGCCCGCACAATACCTCGACGAAAGTGCCCGAAGGATCGATTGCGCAGGCGGGCATTGGCTGCCACTTCATGGCTTCTTGGATGGAGCGCGACACGACCGGCCTCATTCAGATGGGCGGTGAAGGCGTGGATTGGGCCTCGCATTCGATGTTCACGAAAACGCGCCACGTGTTCCAGAATCTCGGCGACGGCACGTACTTTCACTCAGGCATTCTCGCGATCCGCCAGGCGGTGGCCGCAAAAGCCACGATTACCTACAAGATTCTCTATAACGACGCCGTCGCGATGACCGGCGGCCAGCCGGTGGACGGCAGCATCTCCGTGCCGCAGATCGCGCGCCAGGTGGAAGCGGAAGGTGTCTCGCGCTTCGTCGTGGTCAGCGACGAGCCGGAGAAATACGACGGTCATCACGGTCTCTTTCCGAAAGGCACCACGTTCCATCACCGCAGCGAACTGGACACCGTGCAACGCGAGTTGCGCGACACCGACGGCGTGACCGTGCTGATCTACGATCAGACCTGTGCAGCCGAAAAGCGCCGGCGCCGCAAGAAAGGCGAATTCCCCGACCCCGACAAGCGCCTCTTCATCAACGAGGAAGTGTGCGAAGGCTGCGGTGATTGCGGCGTGCAATCCAACTGTTTGTCGGTCGAGCCGGTTGAAACGGCGCTCGGAAGAAAGCGCCGCATCGACCAGTCGTCATGCAACAAGGACTACTCGTGCGTGAACGGCTTCTGCCCGAGCTTCGTGACGGTGGAAGGCGGCAGGCTGAAAAAAGCCGCGGGCGTCGCGTTCGACCCGCAGGCGTTGGCTGAGCGCGTCAACGCATTGCGGCTGCCCGCCACGCAACTCGACGCCGCGCCGTACGACATTCTCGTGACGGGCGTCGGCGGCACCGGCGTGGTGACGGTCGGCGCGTTGATCAGCATGGCCGCGCATCTGGAAGGCAAGAGTGCCTCGGTGCTCGACTTCATGGGCTTTGCACAAAAGGGCGGCTCGGTGCTGTCGTTCGTGCGCTTCGCCGCGCGCGACGAGTGGCTCAACCAGGTGCGGATCGACACCCAGCAAGCCGACGTGCTGCTCGCCTGCGACATGGTGGTCGGTGCGAGCGCCGATGCGTTGCAGACGGTCCGTCATGGCCGCACGCGCATTGTGGTCAACACACATGCAATTCCGAACGCCACGTTCGTAACGAACCCGGACGCGACGCTGCACGCCGACGCGCTGATCGACAAGATGCGGCACGCTGCAGGCGCAGAGCGTCTGTCGGCCTGCGACGCCCAGGCGCTCGCCACCCGCTTTCTCGGCGACACGATAAGCGCCAACATTCTGATGCTCGGCTTCGCGTGGCAGCTCGGTCTCGTGCCGGTGTCGTTCGGCGCGCTGATGCGCGCAATCGAACTGAACAACGTCGCGGTGCAGATGAACCAACTGGCGTTCTCGATTGGCCGCCTTGCCGCCGCAGATCCGGCGGCGCTCGAATCGCTGTGGCAGGCGCGGCATGCGGTGAAAGAAAGCGTGCATGTCGATACGCTCGATGAGTTGATCGCACATCGCGAAGGCCGCCTGCAAACCTACGGCGGCGCGCGTTATGTGAAGCGTTATCGCGCGTTGGTTGAGGCGGCGCGCCGCGCCGAACATGCCGTCGATGCCAGCAGCGAACGCGTGACGCGTGCGGTGGCCACCACGTTCTATCGTCTGCTCGCGGTGAAAGACGAATACGAAGTGGCGCGCCTGCATACGGATGCCGCCTTTCGCGAGGCACTCGAGGCGCAGTTCGAAGGCGTGGCCGGCAAGGACTTCGGCATCAAATTCAATCTCGCGCCGCCGACGCTTGCGCGCGCGCATGACGGTGCGCGTCCGGCCAAGAAAACCTTCGGTCAATGGATGTGGCCGGTGCTCGGCGGACTCGCGAGAGTACGCGGGCTGCGCGGCACCATGTTCGATCCGTTCGGCCGCACGCTGGAGCGCAAGATGGAGCGCGAACTCGCGGGCGACTATGAAGCCACCTTGCAGCGCGCGCTCGCGAAGCTCGACGCCGGCAATCTCGAAGACGTCGCGAAGCTCGCCGATCTGCATGCCCGCGTGCGCGGTTATGGTCATGTGAAGCTCGCGAATCTCGCGGCCGTGAAGCGCAGCGAGCGCGACCTCGCCGCACGTCTGCGAATCGAAGCGGCGACGGGTGTATCGGTGAAGAAGTCGCTGGACGAAGTGAAAGGCGCGGGGCAGTTGCGCGGCATTCCTGTGGTGGTGGCAAAGTAGGCGGGGGTTGAGCGGGTGAGGCGGCGTACTGGATGCATGTGTGGCGCGTGGGGTGCTGGTGGCGTCGTGCGGGGCGCGTCATGCGTCATGCATCTCGCGTCGTCCGACGTGCGCGGCGCGCGCTGCATGCTCGCTGCCGTGCGGCACATGATGGGCAGCACGTGACCCCGCACTGAACAAAGCCGCTTCGTGCATAGACACGAGGCGGCTTTTCCATCCGCCCGAGCTCAGCGTCTAATGCGCCCGCGGACTGCTCGACTGTTCGTCCAGCAACGCCCTGACACGTGCGAGCTTGTCGATGTCGATGGGCGCGAGTCCGTTGCCGCCTACGCGCACGCCCGATCCAAAATGCACGGCCTCGACCTGGGTCCGGCTCACGAAGCCTGCCACCGCATCGACCGTCAGACCCGCGCCCGCCAGCACTGTGCAATGCGAGCCCGACGCGTGGCGCACCAGTTCGCGAATCGTCGCTTCTGCATCCAGCACCGATGCCCTCGCGCCCGAGGTCAGCACGTTCGTCACTTCATCGAAACCGAGCAGCACGTCCAGTGCTTTGCGCTGATCGCGCACCTCGTCGAACGCGCGATGGAAGGTGATGGCAAGACCATCCGCCGCGTCGATCGCGCGCGCGAGCTGATCGCGGTCTATCCCGCCGTCGGCGTTCATCATGCCGATCACCACGCCGTTCGCTCCCGCGGCCTTCACGGCCCGCACATCGCGCATCATGACGGCATGATCGTCGGCATCGTAGACGAACGAACGGCTATGAGGACGCACAATCACATTCACAGGAATGCTGACCGCCTCGACCACGGCTTCGATCAGGCCGATGCTCGGCGTGAGCCCGCCCTCGCCCATCGCGGTGACGAGTTCAAGACGGTCGGCGCCCGCCCGCGCGGCGAGCCGCGCGTCAGCAACAGTGGTGGCAATGACTTCGAGCAGAACGGACATAAGCGCAACGGGGTGTCGTTAAAAACGACATGATCTCAGATGCGCTCGTCGTCCACCCAGTCAATATCGCCGCACAGCACGCAGGTCTTGTCGCCGACGCGCGTGGCGACCGACAACGTCACGCACGGCAGCGCCTCGTTGATCGACAGATACGGGCGCGTCACATGCACGCGCTCGGGCGCGTTGATCGCATCGCGAAAGTACGGTCGGCGCAGCCAGTTCGCGCCTTGCGCGTCTGCGAGCGGCAAAAAGCGCGTTTCGTGCGCCGCGCGGTCCGCGCGCAGCACGACGTTGCGGCCCGCCTGCCGCCCTTTCGAATCGAGCAGGAAGCAGCGCGCGGCGTGATCGAGCGCGAGAAAATTCCAGCAGACTTCGTCGAGCGGCTCGCCCGCGGCAAGCCGCTCGGCCGCGCGTTCGAAGGCGCGCAGATACGGCGCGAGGCGGCTTGCGTTGCGGCGCTCGCGCGCTTCGGTCTGGTCGCGGTACCGCTCGGTGAGCTCGCCAATGCAGGTGGCCGCATGGGTCGCGTCGGCCGCGCCCGGGCTTGGGCGTCCAAAGAAAAAGCCCTGTACGAAGTCGGCGTTGCACGCGAGCGCCATCTGCGCTTCATGCTCGGTTTCCACGCCTTCTATCAGCACCAGCTTGCCGGCCTCGTGCAGCAAAGCGACGAGGCCGGGCAGAATCGTCGCCATGTCGGCGCGATGCGCGGCGTGCGACAGCATGATGCGGTCGAGCTTGACGATATCCGGATTCAGTTGCCAGATGCGCTCGACGTTCGAGTGTCCCGCGCCGAAGTCGTCGAGCGCGATCAGGAAGCCGCGTTCGCGGAATTGACGCACGGCATCGGCGAGACGCTCGAGGTCTTCCGCGCGCTGCTCGAGCACCTCCAGCACGACACGCCGCGGCGGCAAGCCGAGGCGCTTGAGCGTGGCAAGCAACGCGGCGGACAGATACGGATCGGTGAGCGCGCCGGGATGCACGTTGAGAAACAGCCATTCGCGCTCGGCGCCGAGCACCTTGAAGTTTTCCAGATGCAGTGTCTGCGCGAGCCGGTCAAGGTGCAGGACGTCGCCCACGCGCGCCGCCTCGCCGAATACGTCGAGCGGCGACACCGGCCGGTCGAGCATGTCGTGCGCGCGCAGCAGGCCTTCATAACCGACAGCCCGCATATGCGACAGGCTGAAGATAGGTTGGAATACGCTCGTCAGCGTCAGCTCGCCGTGCTGCACCGAAAAACGTTCGAGACCCGACGTCATTTCGACGTCGAAGCCATGAGGCGCGGTGGCCGTTCTTTCCTGTTGCGCAATCGTCATGCAATCCTCTCACGCGAGAGCCGGGCCGGTCCGGACGCGGATGCGAACGGCCCACGGCGCCAATGCTCCAAAATGTGCGTCATCGGTACGGCTTAAGCAAGCTCCATGCGCACGCTTGCGCACATAGCGATGTGACTCGCGTGAAAGAGTGCACCGGGGATACGGCGTGTGCGCCACTGGCGGGCGTGTGCGCACCTCAAGGGTGCATCGAGCGCCTCAGCTTCGCCGCTTCGCTCACACGTGACTCGACCGGCGGCTTTACTGCACGCCGTGCGATCCCAAGCTAAACTCGCGGTCTGCGCGCGCTTCAGTTGCAGCTCCGCTGCCCGGCTTCGTCTTCGTTATTCATGTTTCGGGCTACTTACGCCCGAGCGCGTCACGCCGCGCTCGGGCCTGCCCGGCGCAATTCTGTGCGCATCGTCGCCATCCGCAAGAAGTCCTGTACCGATGGAAATCGTCTTTACCGTATTGATCCTCATGCTCGCCGTGGCGGCCTCGGGTGTCGTGACGCGCTTGCTGCCCTTGCCGTTGCCGCTGGTGCAGATTGCCATGGGCGCGATGCTCGCATGGCCGAAGCTCGGCCTGCACGTCACGTTCGATCCGGAAATCTTCATGTTGCTGTTCATTCCGCCGCTGCTCTTTGCGGACGGATGGCGCATCCCCAAACGCGAATTTTTCATGGCGCGGCGCTCTATCCTGATGCTCGCGCTCGGCCTCGTGTTCATGACAGTGCTCGCCGTCGGGTACTTCGTGCACGCGCTCGTGCCCTCCATGCCGCTACCGGTCGCGTTCGCGCTCGCCGCCGTGTTGTCGCCGACCGATGCGGTCGCGCTCTCGGGCATCGCCGGCAAGGGCAAGGTGCCGGGCAGGCTGATGCATATTCTGGAGGGCGAAGCGTTGATGAACGACGCCTCGGGCCTCGTCGCGCTCAAGTTCGCGATTGCCGCCGCACTGACCGGCGTGTTTTCGCTGCGCGACGCGTCGATCAGCTTTGTGATCATCGCGGCCGGCGGGCTGGCAACGGGTGCGGCGGTAAGCTGGCTGTTCAGCTTCGTGTCAGTGCGCTTTCTCAACTTGACGGAAGAAGGCGACCCTGCGCCCGGCGTCGTCATGACATTGCTGATTCCGTTCGCCGCCTACCTGATTGCGGAGCGCTTCGAACTCTCGGGAATTCTCGCGGCAGTCGCGGCCGGCATGATGATGAACTACACGACCCTCGCGACATCTGGACCCGTCGCGTCGCGCGTGCGCGCAAGCAACACGTGGATGATGATCGAGTTCGTTTTCAACGGCATGGTGTTCATTCTGCTGGGCTTGCAGTTTCCGCACATTCTTGGCCGTGCGCTGCTCGAAGCCCATCGCACTAGCGACGCGCAAGTCTGGCGGCTGATCGGCTATATCGCGGCCGTCGGGGCGGCGCTGTATGCGCTGCGCTTCGTGTGGGTCTGGCTGCTGCGCTGGTTCGCAAGCCGCGGCGCGGTGCGGCATGGCGTCGTGAATGCCGTGCCCGGCCTGCGCACGGTGGCAGTGACGACCGTTGCGGGCGTGCGCGGCGCGGTGACGCTCGCGGGCGTGTTGTCGCTGCCCGAAACCTTGCCCGGCGGCGCGGAATTGCCTGGGCGCGATCTTGCGATCTTCATTGCGTCCGGCGTGATTCTGCTGTCGCTCGTGATAGGCGTGATCGCGCTGCCATTGCTGTTGCGCGGATGGCGCCGCGGCAAGGACCCGCACGCGGCGGAAGAAGCGCTGGCGCGCACAATGGCGGCCCAGGCGGCGATCCGCGCGGTGGACGAGGTGCACGACAAGGCGTGCGCGAATCTCGATGAATCCGCCTCCGCCTACGCCGCCGACGTCACCGCGCGGGTCATGGATATTTATCGCCGTCGGCTCACCGCGCTTGGCGAAGACCAGGAACCGCGCGAGATGGCGCGACGCGCCGACGCACTCGAATTTCGCATGAAACTTTCCGCGATGCGCGCGGAGCGTGAGGTGCTGCTCAAGCTGCGCAGCAGTGGGGACATCAACGACGAGACATTCAACAAGCTGATGAACGAAGTGGATCTGTCGGAGTCGGCGCTGACCGCGCGCAAAAAGTAAGGCTGGGTTCAAACGCGCTGGCGCGACGGCGCTGTTTCGAAACGCGCGCCGCCACGCAAAGATTCAGGCCACCGGCCCTTGCGCCGGCTTTCTTCTGAGAAGCGCGTAAAGAATGATCGCGCCGAACGTCGCGGTGCCGATGCCGCCGAGACCGAATCCGCCGAGTTTCAGCGAGAAGTCGCCGGCGCCGAGCACGAGCGTGACCGCAGCCACGATCAGATTGCGGTTGTCCGAGAAGTCCACTTTGTTGACGACCCAGATGCGCGCGCCCGTAACCGCGATCAGCCCGAACACGACGATTGAAACGCCGCCCAGCACGGGGCCCGGAATAGTCTGGATCACCGCGCCGAATTTGGGCGAAAAGCCCAGCACGAGCGCGATCAATGCGGCGATCACGAACACCAGCGTCGAATAGATTTTGGTGACCGCCATCACGCCGATGTTCTCGGCGTAAGTCGTCACGCCCGTGCCGCCCGCGAAGCCGGACACCACTGTCGCGAGTCCGTCGCCGAGAAAGGCGCGGCCGATGTAGCGATCGAGGTTCTGTCCCGTCATCGCGCTCACTGCCTTGATATGCCCAAGGTTTTCGGCGACGAGAATCACCGCGATCGGCGCGAGCAGCGTCATGGCCTGCACGTTGAACACCGGCGCGGTGAAGTGCGGCATGCCGAACCACGCGGCGTTCGCGACGATCGAAAAGTCGATCGGCTTGCCCATGCCGAGGCCGTTGGTCACGATTGCGTAGATGACGTACGCCATCAGCAGGCCGACCAGAATCAGCAGACGCTGCAGCATGCCGCGCGCGAACACCGCGACTGCGCCCACGCACAGCACGGTGACGAGCGCCATCCACGAATCGAAGTTGCTGCCGCTTACGCCCCGTACCGCAATGGGCGCGAGGTTCAGACCGATCACGCAGACAATCGCGCCGGTCACGACCGGCGGCATCAGCGTTTCGATCCAGCGCGTGCCGACCGCCGACACGATCAGCCCGATGATCGCGTACACCACGCCGCACGCGATGATGCCGCCCAACGCCACCGGAATGTTCATGTTCGGGCCGTGGCCGCCGTAGCCGGTGACCGCGATCACAAGACCGATGAACGCGAAGCTCGAGCCCAGATAGCTCGGCACGCGGCCGCCCACCAGCACGAAGAACAGCAGCGTGCCGATGCCCGACATGAAGATGCAGAGGTTGGGATCGAAGCCCATCAGCAACGGCGCGAGCACCGTCGAGCCGAACATGGCAACGACGTGCTGAATGCCCATCGCGAACATCTGCGGCCAGGCGAGGCGTTCGTCGGTACCGACGATGCGCCCCTCGACGGCATCTGGCTGCACGCGCCAGCGGGGGAAATAGGAATCGGCCATCGCGGGGGTTCTCCTCTATTCGGCGTTTTTTGTGGACGACGGCGCGCAAAAGAAGCGCCGGACGGAATCACGCGCGAGTGTACGGAGTGCGATTGGAGGTGGCAAGCGCGAGCAAAATCGCGTGACTGCGGGCGCAGAGCGCGGCGCGAGGCACCTCGCGACGGTCCGATCGGCGTGCGTTTGTGCGTCTGGCGGTTGGCCTCGTTAAGCAGTTCGCCTCGTCGGGCGGTTCGCCTGGTTGTTCACCTCATTGTCCACCTCATTACCCAGCTTTGAGATTCGTCCGATTGGAGACCAGCGGTTCGCCTCTTAGACTTCTCCCGCTGCGCTGCCCTCAGGCAGCGCATGCGATGTTGTTGTAACTCTCCGACTTCCCGCTCACGCTCGCCGAGTGTGAGCGGTTTTTTTTCGCCGGCGCACGGGATGCTCGCGTCCCGGGTCCGGGCTCTCGGCTTCGCGGCCCCACGCCTCAGGCCGCCCGAGGCGCGATTCAGTTGTGAGCCGGGAACGCGTTTGCTGCGAGCCGCACCGTGTAGGCGCGCACATCTTCGGGCCATTGGGCGATCTTCTCTTCAAAGCGCGGCCTGTCACCTGCATAAAGCGCGCGGGTCGCGTCCTCGTAATCAGGCAGATTGCCGGCCAGCGCCGTCATGAAGCGATACACCACCTCCTGCGCCGCGCGTTTGCGGTCGTGATGCTCGCCCGCCGCGCGCGCGGTTTCCACCAGCTTGCGCAGCGCCACCGACGCGCCGCCCGGCTGTGCGTTCAGCCAGTCCCAATGGCGCGGCAACAGCGTTACCTCGCGCGCGACCACGCCGAGCTTCGGCCGTCCACGGCCGCGCGGCGCAACGGCGGCTTCCGATGCGTCGGCGGCTTCCGCTTCGTTGCTTGCGTCGCCAATTGATCCAGTCTGTGCGGGATTGAAGCGCGCGAGGATTTCTTGCGCGCTGCCGCGCAAATCGAATTCGACGGGAGCCGCGGTCGCGTCGTCGAAAACGAGGACGGGCGCCTGCTCGCCGCGGTCGAGCACTTTCTTCACGGCAAGAGCCACCGGCGCAAACTCGCCGGATGCGATCAGACGATGACCTTCAAAGGCACTGCAGGTGCGGGAATGCGTAGTCACGACAAACTCCAGTTCAAGAAGTTGTCGAATTATACCCGGATCAAATTACTCCGCAAGATATTACCCGGGTTAAATTAACGCGCGTTACCGATTCGCGACGGCCATGCCGCCGTCATGTCGCGCCGGCGCGCTCGTCCGGTAGGTGAACACGCGGTTACGGCCTGCATCTTTCGCGGCGTACAGGGCCTGGTCGGCGGCGTCCACCAGCTCGCGGCTGCCTCTGAGGGCGTCGCCCTGGAAGGTCGCCACGCCGATACTCACCGTCAATACATGATGTGAGCTGGCCACGTGGCTCAGTGCGAGCGCCTCGACGGATGCGCGGATCGTCTCGGCAAGCGAGCGGGCACCCTCCTGATCGGTGCCCGGCAGCAGGACGGCAAACTCCTCGCCGCCGTAGCGCGCCGTCGTGTCGCCCGAGCGCTGCGCGTTGCGCGCGATGCATCGCGCCACCGTAATGAGCGCGTCGTCGCCGGCCGAGTGGCCGTACAGGTCGTTAAAACCCTTGAAATTGTCCACGTCGATCAGCAGCAAGGAGAGCGGGCCGCCGTGGCGCTGCGCGCGGCGACATTCGCTCTCCACCGCCTGCTCAAAGGTACGGCGATTGTCCACGCCTGTCAGACCGTCCGTGCGCGCGAGCACGCGCAACTCTTCTTCCGCGAGCAAACGCCCTCGCATCTGCTGCGCGAACAGCACGGCCAGCGCGATCAGCGTGAGGTCGAGTGCGCCGATCAGCGAGCCGATGATCCACGCCCGCCGCCGCCAGCCCACATAGATGTCGCGCGTGGAAAGCGCCACGTCGAGAATCAGCGGATACATGTCGATATGGCGGAACGCGTACCAGCGCTCCACGCCGTCGATTGCCGCCGTGCCGAAGAAGTCGCCGCTCGGCTGCTCGACGAAGCGCGAATAGTTGGCCGTCCCCGTCAGGTTGATGCCGATGGTCTTCAGATCGTACGGACGACGCATCAGCATCGTGCCGTCGCTCAACATCAGCGCCATCGATCCGCCCGCGCCCAGGTTCATCCCTTCAAACAGACTGCGGAAGTATTTGAGGCGCATGGTGCCCACCACCACGCCGCCAAAGCTGCCGTCAGCCTTGCTAATGCGCCGGCTCAGGCCGATGCTCAGGTCGGCGCCCGTCGCGCGCGGCATGAACGGGTGACTGACATAAAGCCCGACGTTGGGCGAGTCGCGATGAACCTGGAAATAGTCGCGATCGCCGAGAAAAACGTGGCGCGGCGGCACCGACTGCGAATCAAACCTGATATAGCCGGTCTCGTCGATCACGAGAATGGAGCCCATGTCTTTCGCGGTGGCCGAGCCGTCGAACAGCACCATCTGGCGCAGCTTGGGGTCCAGTTGCGCCACGCCCGGCTGCTTCAAGCCCTCGATCACCGTGCGTATCGACAGATCGTAGATCTCGAGATTGCGCGACACGTCGCGCTCTATCAGCAGCGAGACATTGAAGACGGAGTCCTGCGCGCGGCGCAGCGCGTCGTCGTGCATTTGCGCGAGGACCCACACTGCGATGGCGAGGATTGCGCTGGCCAGCACGCCACTGATCGCAATGATGAGGTTCGGACGACGCGTGACCATTATGTTGGGTTCGGGCAAGCGCGGCCTTGACGCGCGTAGGAGGAAGAAGCGCCTCCCAAAGGGGCGCGCCAATTAAAGCGGTAGGGTACCAGAGCCGGTTGCTGCCCAAATCGTGGAACAGACGGGTCTTTGCTGCTTTACATGCCGCTTGCAAAAGATGACAAAGCAACCATCATGACTCGTCATGCTGCCGCGCCGCCACCTTCGCGGCCTCGGTGAACGCGGGGGCGGCTTGCCGCGGCAAGCGCAAATTGTGGTGGTTGAAGCCGCGATTTGCCTCTACAGCCTTCATCTCATCCAAGCTTTTTAGTGGATTACCCGGCTTTGCTCAAGTCCCGCTCGCGCTTTCCCGATAACCCATAGATGGGATGCCGCTTTTCGTGTCTGTACAGAGCTGTGCAGAGCGGCAACACCGCGCGAGGCCGACCCGCTGTGGGCGGCCGCATAGACGCTCCCATTCCCGGACCTGAGAGTCCATTGCGAAGCATCTGCTTCGTTCCTGGAGAAAATATATAGATGGCCGCGCTTAACCGATTCTCTATTAAAGCCAGGCTGATCGCCGGCTTCGGCATGCTGTCCGTGATCGTCGTTGCGGTTGCGGGACTGTCGCTCAAGTCGCTCGCCGATTCCACCGACGGCTTCACCCAATTCGTGCGCGGCATCAACGCGCGTGCCGACATGGCGGTACAGGTGCGCACAGCAGTGGATCGCCGCGCGATAGCGGCGCGCAATCTGGTGCTGGTCGTGAAACCCGAGGACCTCGAGATCGAAAAGGCGCAGGTCATGCGCGCCCATGAAGACGTCGCAACGAATCTCAAGAAGCTGAACGAGATGGTCAAGGACCCGGGCGCCGCCGACCAGGCGCGTAGCCTCGTGGCCGAGATCGATCGCGTGGAAGCCGCTTATGGGCCCGTCGCGACGGATATCGTGAATCTGGCACTCGCCAACAAGCGCGATGAGGCTATCGTCAAAATGGACGATCAGTGCCGCCCTTTACTCGCGGCACTGATTCGCGCGACCGACGCGTATGCCGACTACGCGCATACGCGGCAGGAAGAGACCATCACCGAATATGCGACGCATTATGAGAACCGGCGCAATCTGCTGATTGCAATTTCGCTGTTCGCGGTCGCGCTTGCGGTGGGCGCGTGTGTCGTGATCACGCGCGCGGTGAGCGGACCGTTGAGCATTGCGATAGACGTTGCGCGGACCGTGTCGGAAGGCGACTTGCGCACGCGCATCACCATCGACGGCAACGATGAGACCAGCAAACTGCTTGGCGCGCTGCGTGAGATGAACGAGCGTCTGACAACCATTGTCGGGCGCGTGCGCGACGCGAGCAGCAGCATTGCCGGCGCGGCCCGCGAGATTGCCGCGGGCAATATGGACCTGAGCCAGCGCACGGAGCAACAGGCGGCCTCGCTGCAGGAGACGGCGTCGAGCATGGAGCAGCTCACGTCGACAGTGAAGCAGAACGCCGACAACGCACAGCAAGGCAGCATGCTCGCCGCGAACGCTTCGTCCGTTGCGCAAAAAGGCAGCGCGGTGGTGGGCCAGGTGGTGAGTACGATGCAGGACATCAGCGACAGCTCGACGAAGATCGCGGATATCACGGGGATCATCGAAGGGATCGCATTTCAGACCAACATTCTTGCGCTGAACGCAGCCGTGGAAGCCGCGCGCGCCGGCGAACAGGGACGCGGCTTCGCCGTGGTCGCGAGTGAGGTGCGCAGCCTCGCGCAACGCTCGTCGAGCGCGGCGAAGGAGATCAAGGAGCTGATCGCGAATTCGGTGGACAGGATTCGCGACGGCTCGTCGCTCGCGGGCGAAGCGGGCAAGACGATGACCGAAGTCACGCATGCGGTGGCGCGGGTCACGGACATCATGTCGGAGATCGCGGCGGCCTCGAGCGAACAGAGCCGCGGCATCGAGCAGGTGAACCTCGCCATCACGCAAATGGACAACGTTACGCAGCAGAACGCGGCGCTGGTGGAACAGGCGGCGGCGGCTTCGCGCTCGATGGAGGAGCAGGGGCAGCAGTTGAATGAGACGGTGGGGTTTTTTCGGGTGGTGGAGGGGTGAGTCGCGGCGGGTGTGGGTTCTGCGGCGCGTGGCGCTTGGGGGGCGGGGTGCGGGTGCGGGGGCGCATGTGGCTGCGGCTGCACCTGCACCCGTGCGGGTGTCGGGATAAAGCGGTCAGCCGGAAAAGTTAAGGCACTGCCCGTTGTGGTTGACGGCGAGGATGATGGGATAAGTTTTGATTTCTCGCCGTGGTGAACGGGCGCGGAGATTTGTTTCAATGAAAAACCCCGGCAGTGGTGAAGCTGCCGGGGTTTTTTCAAGCTGAGGTGCTGCCTTTGGATCCGATTGGTGGAGAGGAGGAGGATCGAACTCCCGACCTTCGCATTGCGAACGCGACGCTCTCCCAGCTGAGCTACCCCCCCATCGTTCGATCAATTCTAGCACAGCCATTTCCACTTTCGCCAAGCCTGAACCCCCGGCAAGTCCTCCCGCCCGACTTCACTTCGACGGCGCCCCCGCCAGCACCCAATCGACCACCGCGCGAGCATCCGCATCGCTCATCGACTGATGCGCGGGCATGGGAATCATGCCCCACACGCCCGAGCCGCCGTCCTTCACCTTGCGCGCCAGTTTAGCCGGCGCGGCCGCGTCACCCTTATAGCGCGCGGCAATCTGCTGAAACGACGGGCCAACCAGCTTCCGATCCACCGCATGACAGCCCATGCATGCGTTGGCCGCAGCAATGCGCTGACCGCGCGGTGCATCGGCGGCAAATGCTGCGGGGCCGAACAGGCCCGCCGCCGCGCCCACCGTCAAGCCCATAAGAATACCCGCCCACGCACGCTTCATTGCGCAGCCTTCGGATTGCCCGGATGCACCGCGTTCGAGTTCGTGACCGGCGCCGGCGCCTGCTGGTCAAGCGGCCGCGCGCTCACCGACGAATCCGGAATCGTTCCCACCGTCGCGGCGCTCGCCTCAGGCTGCGATGCCGCGACCGGCGCCGTGGCCGCAGCCGCGGCCGCCGCGGCGGCTTCCTGCGGCTGGATGTACTGGAACACCTTCACGACCTGCGCGACGCCCGGCACTCGGCTCGCCACGTCCGCGCCTCGATTGCCTTCGTCCATTGTGACGAGGCCCATCAAGTACACCGAACCGCGCTCGGCAACCACCTTGAAGTCGTTCGCGGAAATGTCCTTCTCGGCGATCAGCGCGGTTTTCACGCGCGTCTCGAGATACGTGTCGTTCGTGCGCGACGAGAACGAGCTCGCCGGCATGATCGCCAGTTCGTTGACAATCGTATTCACGTTGTTCAAGCCGCGCACAATGCTCTCGGCGCGCTGCTTGGAAGCGTCGCCGGCCACTTCGCCGGTCAGCAGCACGCGGCGATTGAACACCGTCACGTTCACGTGCGCGGAGTCGGGCAGGTTCTGGCTAATCTGCGAGAGCGCCTTCACTTGAATCTCGCGGTCTTCGGTCTGCGCGCCGAGTGTGCGCCGGTCGGTCGCCACCAGCGCGCTGCCGCCCGCCGCGCCCGCAACGGCGAGAAAGCAACCCTGCAATGTCGCGGACAATCCCGCCGCGAACCCAACCACCAGCACGGTTCTCACCAGTGTCTTCTTGACGCGGAATACGCTCATCAACTAGCTCTCCTTCGGATCAATCTCAGTCTTCGCCCAGCAACATGGCATCTATGCCGTCGCACAGACAATGGATGGTCAGCAAATGCACTTCCTGGATACGCGCCGTGCGATCGGACGGCACGCATATGTGGATGTCGGTGTCGCTCAACACTTCCTGCATGCGTCCGCCGCCCTTGCCGCTCAACGCGACGACGATCATTTCGCGCTCGTGCGCGGCTTCAATTGCGGCAAGCACATTGGCGGAATTGCCCGACGTGCTGATCGCAAGCAGAACGTCGCCGGGCTGTCCGAGTGCCCACACCTGCTTCGAGAAAATCTGCTCGAACGAATAATCGTTGGCGATTGCGGTGAGCACGGAGGTGTCGGTGCTGAGCGCGACGGCCGGCAAGCCGGGCCGCTCGCGTTCGAAGCGGCCGATCAGTTCGGCGGCGAAGTGTTGCGCGTCGGCCGCCGAGCCGCCGTTGCCGCAAGCAAGAATGCGATTGCCGTTGGCAAGCGCAGCGAACATCGTGTCGATCGCTGCGGCGATCGGCATCGACAAGGCTTCCAGGGCTTCGAGTTTGACTGCCGCGCTGTCGCGGAAGTGTTGTTGAATGCGTTCGACTGACATCGAGTCTCTATCTTCTACCGCGAGTGGGCCGCACTGCGCGGCCGTGTTGTGAAGTCGTGTTAGTGACGTTGTGCGGCTCGCCTTGCTGCGCGCGGCGAACGTTGCGTGCAACGCGTTACGTGAAGGTGGACTCCAACCTCGCGACATGCGTTGCCTTGGAGTGCCGCCGCACTGTTGCGCCGCCTGTTGTTCGCCACCCGTAGCGCGCACGCGAGCGCAAGTTTATCGCACTCACACCGGTTCTCTGCGCATTGCGTCAGACTTCGTCGGCGCGGAAAGCGTCGCGCAACCACACGAGCCGCCCCGCTTCAAAGGCAATCACGTCGAAGCGGCAAGCGGGCTGCGGCCCTGCGCGCGAAACCTGGGTAGCAAGGTAATGCTGAGCGGCGCGCACGATCCGCTGCCGCTTCTGCCACCCGATGCTGGCCGCCGCGCCGCCATATTTGCGCTGAGCGCGCGCACGAACTTCGACGAATACCAACGCACCGTCGCGCTCGCGCATGATCAGATCGATCTCGCCGCCGCGGCACGACACATTACGCGCGACCAGACGCAAGCGCTGGCGCTGCAAAAATTCCTGTGCACGAACCTCGAACGCGGCGCCGACGAGTTTGGACTCCGCCTGTCCGGAAAAGTTGTCGGGCAAAGGGGCACGCCGCCTCGGCCCCGGCGCAGGCTTTGCGCGCGCTGCATTCTCAACTGACACACCGCCCGGAGCGCCTCGCCCTGCGTGGCACAATGACGGCCTCATTCCGTCCGTTTGCGTTTTCTGGCTCATGACTCCTCTCTTCGAATTCGCGCAAGGACAGCAGTACCCCGCCGCCGCGCTGTATGTGGTGGCCACGCCAATCGGCAATGTCGCGGACATCACGCTGCGTGCGCTGCATGTGCTGGGACTCGTGGATCGCATCGCCGCCGAGGACACCCGCAACACCGGTCAGTTGCTCGCGCGCTATGGCATTTCCAAGCCGCTGATCGCGGTCCATCAGCACAACGAGCGGGCCGCCGCACAACGCATCGTCGAACATCTGCAAGCCGGCGAGCGCGTGGCCTATGTGTCGGACGCGGGCACGCCCGGCATTTCGGACCCCGGCGCAAAACTCGTCGATGCCGTTCGCGAAGCAGGACTTGCCGTCATTCCGCTGCCGGGCGCTAGCGCGCTCGCAACCGCGCTGAGCGCAGCCGGCGATTGGGTCGCGACGTTCTCGTTCCTCGGTTTTCTTCCGCCCAAACCGAAGGCGCGTGCCGCCACGCTGCAAACGCTGGCCGGTCATCCGCACGCCATGGTGTTCTACGAGGCGCCGCATCGCATCGTGGAAACCGTGCAGGCGTTGGCCGATGCATTGGGCGGCGCGCGGAGGCTGCTGATCGCGCGAGAACTGACGAAGTTACACGAAGCCTTGCATTGCGGCACCCTGGCCGAAGGGCCAACGTGGCTCGCCGCCGATCCCAACCGGCAACGCGGTGAGTTCGTGCTGGTGGTGGAAGGCGCGCAGCAGGAAACGGCCGGCGAACACGATCACGACGCGTTGCTGGCCATCCTGCTGGAAGAGTTGACGGTAAGCAGCGCAGCAAAGATCGCGGCGGCGATCACTGGCACGTCGCGCAACGCGCTGTACGCGCGTGCGCTCGCGCTCAAGAAGGACGAGGACTGAGGCCGCAAGCGCCGGCCTTGCAGGTGCAGCTACGCAGCGGCATGCGTCACACGCTGCACCGCCGGACAGCTGCACAGCCGCACAGCCGCACAGCCGCACAAAACAAGAAGGGCCGCTCAAACCCATGAGCGGCCCTTTTTGTTTCTTGACAGGCGGCGGCGCAAGTCGCGCTCGTGCCTTGTCTCACGCCGCCGCGCTGCGCGCGTCGTTACATACTCACTTCTCTGCGGTCGATCCGGAGGTGGACGCGAGCATTTCTTCACGCGCGGCGCGGGCTTCTTCCTGCGTCAATCCTTCTATCTTCACGCGAGCGGTGCCTGCGTGACGCATCTCGAGCATGTTCGCTGCCGCCATCGACAGGTCGATCACGCGGCCGCGCGCATAGGGGCCACGGTCGTTGATTCTCACGACCACCGAGCGCGAGGTGGCCGGATTCGTCACACGCACGTAGGAGCCGAGCGGCAGCGTGCGGTGTGCCGCGGTCAGCGCGTGCATGTCATAACGTTCGCCATTCGCGGTGCGGCGGCCATGGAAACCCCGGCCATACCAGGAGGCGCGGCCGGTCTGATGAAAGTCCGACACGTCGGAACCGTCATCCGTGAGCGGCTTCGCGTCGGCCAGCGAGGGGGCCTTGACAGCGGCGTCCGAGGCCGGCGCGCTGCCGTAGGCTTGCGGTCCGAAGGAAGCGGCCTGGGCGTTCTTCGTGCGAAGCGGCACAGCGTTTGCGACGCTGTTGTCGGCGCCCGGGGGCGTCGCGCAACCGGCCAGCACAAAAAAGGCAAAAAGAGTCCCCAGACCACGGGATAACCGAGTTTTCATAAGACGTGCAATCACATTGTCGAGCCGCATCACGCGTTGTTGAGCGTGTTGCTGCGACTCCGGCGGCAAGGGACGGCAACGCGCCGCGCAGACGAGCGCAGTACGTCGAAGCCCGGACGCAGCTCACTCAGCTGCTACCGCACGGTTAATTTTCACGTCTGGCGCAACCTGTCCCCGGCAGCCTGACCAGACCCCACATGCCGCCATCGAACGTGGCAAACACGTTCTTGCGCGCGAAGTTCAGCGCACAGGAACGGCGGCGTAGGCCCCACCCAGCGTCACGACGGTTAGCGTCGTAGCAGGCGCGCGGCGCCTGGCTGGGCAAGACGTGTGCATCGAATGCATCGATACCTGATGGCCGTCATACCGCGACAGCCCTTACTTGAGTGGCGATCCGCGCCCCCATTTTTGATGGGCACGCACCGCCTTGTGGCAGCACGATTCCTCGTGCATGGGCTCCATTATACCCAAAACAGAATTCTGTGTTGCTAAGCGACTGAAAACCTTGATGAATCTTCACCTTTGCTGCAAAAATCGACAGACAAATTCAGCCTGGCCCAACGCATGCAGCCTTGCGAGGAGCCCGGGCGCGCATGCTTGAGACGCCGGTACAATCAACCTTTTCCTCGCCCCGCCGTCATCCATGAAAGTCACCCTGATCCCCGTTACGCCGTTCCAGCAGAACTGCTCGCTGCTCGTTTGCGAGGCGACCGGACGCGCGGCCGTCGTCGATCCGGGCGGCGACCTGGAAGTGATTCAAGGCGAGATCGCGCGCCAGAAGGTGAGCGTCGAAAAAGTGTTCCTCACGCACGGTCATATCGACCACTGTGCCGGCGCAAAGACGCTGGCCCTGCATTACGGCGTCCCGATAGAGGGCCCGCATGCAGACGAGCGCTTCTGGCTCGACAAATTGCCGGATCAGAGCACGCGCTTCGGCTTTCCCGCCGCGGACGCGTTCGAGCCCGACCGCTGGCTCGACACCGGCGACACGGTGCAGTTCGGCGAAGAAACGCTCGAGGTCTATCACTGCCCCGGCCACACGCCCGGCCACGTAGTGTTTTTTAGCCGCGCGCATCGGCTCGCGCTGGTCGGCGACGTACTGTTCGCCGGCTCGATCGGCCGCACCGACTTTCCGCGCGGCAATCATGCGGATTTGATCCGGTCGATCCGTGAAAAGCTCTGGCCGCTCGGCGACGACGTTACGTTCGTGCCAGGCCACGGCCCCACCTCGACGTTCGGCGCGGAGCGGCGCAGCAATCCCTACGTCGCCGACGGAGGTCGCATGAGCAGCGAAATCTACGTCAGTACCGACGTCGAAGCGGACGGGCCAATTCCCGGCCCGCATTCGATGCTGAGTTTCGCCTCCGCCGCCTACACGGAAGACAAGCAGCTGATCGGTACCTTCTCCGCCAACCTGGAACTGCTCGACGGCGCCGCGCCGCATCCGGTGCAGGAAGCATGGTGGAAGACCCAGCCTGAGGCATGGGCGGCGTGCCGCACCGACTTGCAGCGTCCCGAGGCGGCGCTCGCGGCCTATGTCGACTGGGTCGAGGCGCTGCCGGGCAAGCCGGTGTTCGTGGCCATGCCGGCCGGCTTCGACTTCACCTATATGTTCTGGTACATGATGCGCTTTGTCGGGCGCTGCCCGTTTTCATGGTCTGCGCTCGACATCAAGACACTTGCCTTCGCGATGACCGGCCTGCCGTATCGCAAGAACATCAAACCGCGCTTTCCGAAACACTGGTTCGACGAGCATCCGCACACCCACGTCGCGCTCGACGACGCCATCGAGCAAGGCGCGCTTTTCTGCAACATGCTGAAGGATCTGCGCGTGCTGCAGGCGGCCGGCGCCACCGCCAGCCAAGAAGGGGACGCCTCAGGACAAAATCCCGCTGAGGCCCCGGCAAATTAGGTAATCTCCCTCGTTGAAGGCGTTTTGCATTGCGTTTCGTTTTCGGGCCCTCTACCATGCGGTGATACGGCGACGCAAACGGAGGCGCAGTTGACACTCGATACGTTCTCTCAAAAAATCCTGCGCCTTCTGCAGCTGGATGCACGCCGTTCGGTGCAAGAAATATCCGACCAGGTCGGGCTGTCGAGTACGCCCTGCTGGCGGCGCATCAAGGACATGGAGCAATCGGGCGTGATTCAGCGTTACACCGCGCTGCTGGATCGCGAAAAACTGGGGCTGCACGTTTGCGCGCTCGCGCATATTCACCTCACGCGGCATACGGAAGGCGGCGTCGAGCAGTTCGAGCGGGAGATTGCCACCTGCCCCGAAGTTACCGAGTGCTACAGCACGACCGGCGAGTCGGACTACATCCTCAAAATCGTTGCGCCGGACATCAAGGCGTACGACGCGTTCTTGCATGAACGCATCTTCAAGATTCCGGCCGTCGCGCAGGTGCGCACGAGCGTCGTGCTGCGCGAGATCAAATTCGATACGCAGTTGCCGCTTTAACGCGGGAGGCAGCGGGCGAGCAGGCTCTAATCTGCGTCTCGCCCTTCAGCGGTCTCAAAAACTGCGGGTTCGGCTGGCGACCGTAAGCGCCCCCGCTGGCATCTCGCCGAGGTTTCTATGGGCGCTCACCGCGATGTCACGCGATATCACCCCGATCCAACTGTGATACGGCTGCGACCTCGTTTGACGCAAACCCGCCACCCGCCCGCCGCCCGTCGAGATCCGCGGGCGCGTGCTCGCTATAGCGAAAGGCGCGTGCTGTACAGCTGATCAGGCTCAAGCAGCACTATGCGGCGCCGCGCGCTCATCGCGACGATCGCTTGCCGCAGCGCCTTCCGTAGACGACCCGCTTTGCGTCGCGGGCGTGCTCACCTCTCGCAGCACCTGCAGCCTGCGCGCACCGATGCGCCGCTTGAGCGCGGCCAGATCGATGCGCTCCATTGCTTGCCCGTCAGCGCTGCCCGAATCGCGCGAAGCCTGCGCCGGCAGCACCACGTCGACATCGAGCCCGGTGCTTAGATAATGGATGTTCACGGCGGCAGCCTTCGCGCCGCCTGCCGCAAGTGCTGCATTCACGTCCGCGACGATCCGCTCGCGCGGCGGCAAACCGACGGGCGGGTGTGCAACTGCATCGTTCTCGGGATCGACGTGAATCAGCGCGTCGAGTACGCGGCTGTCGTTCAGCACACGAAGCCGCGCCGTCTCCGCGATGTAGTGCCCTTCCGACACGGAAATCAGCGGATCGACCAGAATATGCGCGTCCACCAGCGCGAAATCGCCCATTTTGCGTGTGCGCATTTCGTGGACGTCGCGCACGCCGGGGGTCGACAGCAGCAGCGCACGCATGTCCGCGGTGGCGGCTTCGTCCAGCGCGCGGTCGGAAAGATCCTGCAGCGCGTCCCATCCGAACATCCAGCCCATGCGCGCCACCATGAAGCCGACAATTGCCGCCGCGATCGGATCGAGCAGCCGCACGCCAGCCTGGCTGCCGACAATACCGAGCGCCACCACCAGCGAGGAAGCCGCGTCGGAACGCGCATGCCACGCATTGGCGATCAGCATGGCCGAACGTACGCGTTGCGCTTCGCGCAGCATGTAGCGAAACAGCCCCTCTTTCGAGACGAGAACGAGCACAGCGACGACGAGCGCGCTGAGGTGGACGGCGGGAATGTTGTCGAGATCGGCGAGGCGCGTGCCGGCACGCCACAGCATGCCGAAGCCGACCGCGATGAGCAGCGCGCCGAGGAACAGCGACGCGACTGTTTCATAGCGGCTGTGGCCGTAATTGTGATCTGCGTCCGGCTTTGCGCCGCTATGCCGATTGGCAAACAGCACGACAAAATCGGAAATCAGGTCGGCGAGCGAGTGGATACCGTCCGCGACCAAAGCCTGCGAGTGCGCGAACACGCCGACAGCGATTTGCAAAGCCATCAATACCGCATTCAGCACGATACTGACAAACGTGCTTTTTCGTGCGACGCGGTGTTTTTCAGCGGATTCGACGGCGGCGGAAGGCATCGGAGGAAGCAGTAGGCGATGAATTACTTCATTCTACCTGCCCGGCCCTCCGAAAGAGCGCCGAATGCCAAAAACAGCGTTTGAAATCAATCGCTTATGAAAACGAAAAGCATTCGCATTCGAACCGTTCGCAGCCGAGGCGCCGTGGATACTAACGCGTCGAAAGGCGACAACGAAAAGGCCGCGTCTGCAACAACACGCGGCCTTAGCGCATGAGCCCGGCGCGCATGCGGCCACGGCTCACAATTCGTATTACGTTTAATGCCGCACGCATTACGACCGATTAATATGGCGCAGATGCGGAGTAAGCCTGTGCCTGCTTACTTCTGAATCAGAAACTTATCGCGGTCCATACCGGCAATCCACCGCGGCGGTTTGCCGCGGCCCGACCATGTGCTGCCGCTTTCAGGGTCGCGATATTTAGGCGCGACGCCGGCGCGCGGCCGGGCAGCCTTTGCACCCTTGGGCGCACGACCGCCGCCGAGTTCGCTCAGCGAAATGCCGTAGTCGGCCATTTTCTGTTTGATTTCGTTCAGCACTTCCGCATATTCACGCGACTTCGCCTCTTCGATCTGCTTTTCCAGCTTCTCTCGCTGAGCGAGTAGTTCCTTGTAGGAAGACATAGGTTCCCTTGTGGTTTGGATTAACGACTGCCAGTCTGGAGCCAGCTTGCCCTTTGAAGGTGTTCATGCCTCGGAATTGAACGGGAGATTAACACAAAATAGAAAGACTACAAACGCATCAGAGTAAAACTAATACGTACTCGTTTCAAAAACTTTCGCTGAGCAGCACTGTCGCGCGTCGGCTTTCATTTAGCTACCTCCGCATTTTGCGCGGAAACCAGCGCGCGAGTCGGTAAATATGAGGATTAATTATCAGCGCATGAAAATTAAGACAGATTACTCAAGAAAACATTTCATCTCATGAAAGCTTCAACATGAAACGTCGTAACATATTGCACGCCGACCGGGCGCCGTTTTCTGCGATAAGGTTTTCCCGAATAGGTCATAAATAGCTAACCGCCTTGCCGCCGAATGCAATCTTCTAGCGCGGGATGCAAGGTTTCTATGTCCGGCTTCCCGCTTTCAAATGCAAAACGCTTGCGCAGACCGTTTTGTCGCAAATCGAGCCCATACCGGTCGACGCCAATCAGCTGATAGCCCGAGGCACTCAACAACGCGTCTGCAAATTCGCCAATGAGCGCCTCTTCGTCATGGTGCTCGAGTGGGGGAAGCGGGTCGAGTTCATCGCCGCCCAGCCACCCCATCGCGCCGAAGCCGCCGATATAACGCAGGCGGTCGAGCGTCATTGTCCAGAAGGTGAAGTCGCCGAGCACGAGATAGCGTTCCGCGTCCGGGTGATAACGCAGATAGCGCGCGACAAGCCCCGGCGCCGGATCGACAGGTTCGAAGCGGCCCAGCAATGTGACGCGCTGACCGCTGAGCACGTCGCCATCGGGCGCGTCGACGACCAGGAAGCCGGCGCGCGGATCCGCGTGCAGATTATGCGTATGCTCGGCGAGCCGGCTCACCAGGATGGTCGGCCGATGCGAGTCGTCAGGCGCAAACGGCAGTACAGACGGATAAGGGAAGCCCTCCGGCTGGCGCGCATGCGTCGCAAGGGTGCCGACGGCGGCTGTATGCAAGAGATGCAAGGGTGCTTGCGCAGGAATGTTCAAGTGCCGTCCTCGATGAATAAACGCTTGAATAATCGCTTTAAAAATCGCTTGAATGAGCGCCTGCCGACGCGGACCGGCCGATACAACGGACCGGGGCCGCGCCAGGCATGCGGCGTGCGTCCCGGCCAGATTCGCAGAGCCGACACGCCTTGGGTTCGCGCAACCCCGCCCGGCGCGCGAAACTCGCAATTCCGTGGCTTCAAGCATAAGACACCACGCTTCGTTAGAATCGGAAATTCGCTTTCAGTGCGCTTTCTTTCGCATCCATCCCCTTCGCGAGACTTCTGTGTCCGATCGCTCCACCGACTTCACCGCCATTCCCGCTGCTCACCGGAACCTCTCCGACACCGCGCGTCAACGAGCGCGCATTGCGACGATGGCGCTGTTTTTCATCGCCGGAATGGTGTACGGGTCGTGGGGCGTGCACGTGCCCACGGTGCGTGACCGCTTCCACCTGAGCCCCGCCATGCTGTCGCTCGCGCTTCTCGCGGTCGCCGGTGGATCCATTGGGGCGATGGCGGCCAATGCGTCGTGGATCGCGCGCGTCGGCACGCGGCGCGCCTGCGTGACCGGCGGCCTCGTGATGGCGCTCTGCGTCGCGCTGATCCTCGTGGTGCCTTTCTACTGGCTGCTTCTGATTGTGCTGGGGCTGTTCGGCGCCGGCATGGCCACGCTCGACGTCGCGATGAACGCCGAAGCGAGCGCTGTCGAAAAGGCGCTGCGCAAACCGATCATGTCGTCGTTGCATGGCATGTTCAGCGTAGGCGGAATGTTCGGCGCGGCGGCCGGCGGCGCGCTGCTCGCGCATGGCATGGCGCCGGCCGTGCATCTCGCCTTGGCGTCGGCCGTCAGTGCGCTCGTGCTGATTGCGGCCTGCCCGTCGGTGCTGCCGCACGTGCCGCACGACGAACATCCGGACTCGGCGACGCCGCGGACGAGCCGTTGGCGCTCCCCTGCGTTGTGGGCGCTCGGCACCGTGGCGCTCGTCGCGCTGATCGCGGAAGGCGCCATGTACGATTGGGCGACTGTCTATATGCGCGATGTCGTCCTCGCCACACCGGCCTTCGCGAGCGCGGCGTATGCGGCATTCTCGGGCGGCATGGCCGCCGCGCGCTTTGCCGGCGACGCCGTGCGCGCCCGCTTCGGCGCTCCGCAACTGGTGATGGGAAGCGCGACGCTTGCCCTTGTTGGGATGATCGGCGCGCTCTTGCTGCCGACGCCAATCGCGGCGCTGACGGGCTTCACGCTGATGGGCCTGGGTCTCGCCAACATGATGCCGGTGCTGTTCGCCGCTGCGGCCAGCGTGAAGGGAGTCCACGCGGCCGAAGGACTCGCACACGTCGCGGGACTTGCTTACTTTGGGCTGCTGTTCGGGCCAGTGGTGATCGGCGCAGTTGCGCAGGTAACCAACCTGTCGATTGGGCTTTCCGTGGTCGCGGTGTGCTGCGCACTGATCGCGATTGTCGGTCCGAAGGTGCTGCAACGCCTGAAAATCTAGCGACGACCCTCGCGCCGCCAGGCAGAGCGGCAGAAGACGCGATGCATGCACTTCACGCGAACGCGAGGGAACCGGGAACGCCGCGAGCGCGCCCGAAGCGCGCCCGCGCAATTCATTCGCAATCAAAGAACCGCAAACGATTGCGCAACCCGGCCGCCGTGACCGGCACAACATCCGCAACCGGCACAATCAACGCACCAGCAACGCACGCTGACCGCACGACTCACGCACGCCCAACCCAGTAGCATTCGCGCAAAGAAAAAAGGCACGCGACCCAAGGTCTGCGTGCCTTCCAGTCATGTCACCGCGGACAGCGCAACGCTGCCCGCGCACATGCGTATTACATCTTCACCACATCGAGCAGCGTCTTCTTGCCCGACTTGTAGTTGTACAGCGAGATCACGCCGTGCTTCAGATCGCCCTTCGAGTCGAAGGTCGTCTGGCCGATCACACCCTTGTAGTCGGTGTTCGGCATGGCTGC